>QWCJ01000354.1_pt1 | contig 25739 bp, 29 predicted proteins | sample 1972501 | NCBI WGS metagenome assembly QWCJ01 (sample SAMN09866711, study PRJNA288562) | Human vaginal metagenome isolate term2_vaginal, whole genome shotgun... | isolation source: vagina | host: Homo sapiens | place: USA: California
GATAAAGTTTGCGAATACATTCGTCCTCATTTGAATAAAGACATGGAGGTGCTTGAACTTGCTTGTGGCTCAGGACAATTGTCGTTTAGTCTTTCAAAGCATACTAAAAGTTGGATCGGTACAGATTTTTCCGAAAAAATGATTATGGAAGCTAAAAAGCGTGGGGAATACGAAAATCTTACATTTGAAACAGCCGATGCAACAGCATTATCCTATTCGCATGAAAAATTTGATTGTGTGTTAATTGCTAATGCACTTCATATTATGCCTAAACCAGATGAGGCAATGAAAGAAATATATAGGGTGTTAAAACCTAATGGAATTTTGTTTGCCCCTACTTTTCTATGGATAGAGGGAAAGCAAAGAAAAATCATAAAAAATTTAATGTCTATTTTAGGATTTAAAATGTATCATGAATGGAATAAAGAAGAATTTGAAGATTTTATTGAGGAATATGGTTTTTCAACAGTTGAAATGAAATTAGTATATGGAGGTCTTGCACCTATTGGTGTTATGATTGCCAAAAAAATATCCTAAATATTTTGCTCTCGTGGATTAAAAATTTTTACGTAAAAATGCATGGTAATATTTCCGAAAAGTATATTGGAATATTTATTCGACAGCTTTTTATGTCAAGAATTTGCCTCTACAATACTATGACGGCTTCAGCCACTGTTTCAACTCATTGTTTAAAAATTAGTTGGATTAAAAGTGCAAATAAATTTATTATAAAATTATAAGGAGAATAACTATGGAGCATGATTGTGCTATTATTGACGACAAAAAAGCATTTAGATATAGAGCAGCGGCCATCATAGTCGAAGAAAATTGTGTGCTCTTTGCAAGAAATGAAGTCGACGACTATTACTACTCGGTCGGCGGAGCAGTTCACATGGGCGAGACATCGGAAGAAGCCGTGAAGAGAGAAGTTTTTGAAGAGACAGGAGTTCGTTATGAGGTCGATCACCTTGCCGTGATACACGAGAACTTTTTCATCGGCACCTCGGGCTTAAAAGGAGTGGACTTCCATGAGCTTACTTTCTACTATATTATGAAACCGATGGGCAAAAGAGATTTTACGAGCGAAAGTACTACAATGTCGGTCGTTAAAGAGACAATGCTTTGGGTGCCGATAGATGAACTCGATAAATGCAAGGCATATCCGACTTTTATGAAAGAATTTCTCCGTTCGGAACATAACGGAGTGGAACATATAATTACAGATGAAAGGGTCAAATAAACCGGTTAGACTATACGAAAGTTGTTTCCGGAAGTATCGGAGGTTTTATGAAGACAATATATTTTATTTCAGGTTTAGGAAGTACTGAAGAGTCTGTGCAACTATTAAACACTGAGTTAAACAAGCATGGATACGAGATAAAGTTTTTAGATATTCCGGGGCAATATTCAAATGAAAACGTTAAAATAGTTGATGAGAAATATTTTGTAGAATGGTTGAAAAACAGTATCCCTAAAGATTCTATTGTCATGGCTTTCTCAATTGGTGCTGATTTGGCACTCAAATTTAATAAGGAGATAAATCCCTGCGAATTAATTATTTTGGATGGTGGCATCATCGGTTATGACTTTGAAAATAGAAATTTAGATGAAGAGATACAAGAAACAAGAGAGATTATCATCAACAATAAGTTGAATATGAATCCGGATACTATTTCAATTTTAATGTCAATTATTGCTGACGATTATAAAGATATTTTTGAAGTTGATTTACATTCCCGTGTGTTGTTTTTTGTCGCGGACTGTCCAAATTATGCTTTTGAATATAAAAAAATAAAAATTGACAAATACTACAAAACTAATCGCAATGATATTACTATTAAAATTGTTAAAAATACGACTCATGAGATTTATACTCAAAAGCCGAGATGTGTTGCAGAACAAATTGCCGAATGGTTGAGCAGCGAAAAATGAAAAAACTTCTTAGCAAATAGACTATAAAATATAACCAATTGTCTTGACAGAAGATTGATTGTATTTTAATCTCGCCATTTTTAATTTATATACGCCAATTATGATATAATGGCGAAAATAATCTCGCCAATATTGATTTATATACGCCAAATATGGTATAATGGCGAGAAAGGTGGTGAGAGTTCATGAGAAAATTTAATTATTCAAAATTAATTAGTTTAAATATACCGGCAAATATGTATGATTTAATATCAAAAATATATGAATATAAAGGAAAACAGGAACTATACGTAGCTAATTTTTCCGATGTTCTCGATAAAATGATAGAGGTTGCAAAAATTCAGTCGACAAAATCATCAAATGCAATTGAAGGAATTTCTACAAATGATACAAGACTGGAAGAGTTGATGAACAAAAAAAGTGAGCCTAAGAATAGAAATGAAGAAGAGATATATGGTTACAGAGAAGTTCTTGACATCATTCATGAAAACTATGAGAATATTGAATTTACAAAAAATAATATTTTGACCTTACACAATAAACTTTATTCTTATTCTGGAGAAAGACATAAAGGGAAATTTAAAACAATTGATAATAGCATCGTTGAAGTAAATTCCCTTGGCGAGAAAAAAGTTAGATTTCAGCCTGTATCAGCCTTTGAAATAGAAAAGTATATTGATGCAATGATTGAGGCTTATAATAAAGCTCTTAGCTTAAAAATTCCACCATTATTACTAATACCAACTGTGATTCATGATTTTTTAGCTATACACCCTTTTGCTGATGGCAATGGCAGAATGTCAAGGTTATTGACTTTGCTACTTTTTTACAAAAATGGATTTTTTGTAGGAAGATATATTTCACTAGAAATGATTATCGAAGAGACGAAAGATATTTACTATGAAGAATTGCAAGCTTCTAGTGAAAATTGGCATACTGCAGCTAATAACGACTTGCCATTTATAAAATATATGCTTTCGGTCATATATAAGGCATATAGTGAATGCGATGAAAGATTTAAACTAATATCAGAAAAATCTTTATCTTCCTCAGACAGAGTAATGAAGATATTTGAAAATTCTTTAGAGCCATTATCTAAATCAGATATAGTTGTGCTTTGCCCAGATATTTCTCAAAGAACTATAGAAAGAGCGTTAAAAGAATTAAAAGACAGTAGCTTAATTAAGCAAGTTGGCAAGGGAAGAGCAAGTAAGTATATTAAAGTTTAAAATTATTCTATAAATCTAATAATTACAGGATTTGATGGCAATAATTTAATAAATATTATAAAAACACCATTTAATATAAATGGTATAGTGTAAACGAAAGAGGTAAATTATGATAATAGACAGTTACGATATAGACACAGAGCAACTTATAAGTCTAGAACATTTTTATGGCGAGAAGAAAAATTTAATAGATAAATGCTTGGTAATATTTTCAAAAAGGATAGTAGAATATTTACTCGATAATTATGAGTGCCAAGAAATTGCTAAAGTAGGCTCACCGAATGGCTCAATTCCAATATTTAAAGGCCATTTTGAAGGTCAAGAATTTGCCTTCTACCTTAGCATGATGGGCTCGGCACTTGCTTCAACACAATGTAATGAAGTCAATTGGCTTACGGGTGCGAATAAATTTATTATGTTTGGATCTTGCGGCAGCCTTGACAAGGAAAAGACTTTTGCTAAGTACATCGTACCCACAGAGGCTTACAGGGGCGAAGGTGCATCTTATTATTATGCCGCTCCTTCAGACTACATTGCTATTAAAAACCATGATAAGCTTGAAGAATTTTTCATCAAGGAAAAAGCTCCATATACCAAGGGAAAGGTCTGGACTACAGACGTTATGCTTCGTTAGACGCGCGGGCTTGTCGCAAAGAGAAAGTCAGAAGGCTGCATAGCAGTAGAGATGGAGCTTGCAGGCGTACAAGCAGCTTGTGATTTTTATGGCTTTGAGCTTTATAATTTTCTTGAAGCAGGAGATGTTTTAGATGAGAGCTCTTATGAGGTAGAGGGACTTAATAGCGCCAATCATGATCTTGGGAAATTGTATTTGGCATTGAAATTATTAAAAGAAATATAGGGAAAATATAATTAAAGTAAACATGATACAATGTGTTTACAATAAAGTGGGAGGAATTTTTATGGATTTAGAATTTATTTTCAATCACGCAATAAGTGGATGTCTGCCTATTATGGTCTTATTAATATTATACTTTATAATATTAAAATCATTTGGCAATAGGCCAAGCAAAGGACATATAATTTTGACATTTATATTTTCTTTTTATCTTGTAGGAGTTTTGTCTGCAACAGGTGTTTGTTTAAAAGCAAATTTTTCACCGAGATTTTCATTACTACCTTTTATAGATATGATTAGAGGACCTAAAGATACAATTTTAAACGTAATTTTGTTTCTTCCATTAGGAATTTTTCTGCCACTACTCTATGAGCAATATAATAGCTTATCCAAAGTTTTATTACTTGGATTTCTATTTTCATTGTCTATAGAAATCATTCAAATGTTTGGATTTGGAACTACAGATATTAACGACTTGATTACGAATACTTTTGGAGCAGTACTAGGTTATGGAGTATATGAATTACTTAGTAGATCATTTTCCGATTCATTGCTTGGAAAATTTCAGACAAAAGGTAAATATAGCCTTTATGAACCAGTAATTCTGTGGACTATGACTATATTGATTATGTTGACTATCCAGCTTTATATCTATGATATTCTCTTTGCATTTAAGATGAGTGGAGAAATTCAAAAGTGGTGATATTCTATAGATAGGCAAGCTTATAAAATGGCGTAGAGCATATAATTATAGATGAAAGGATTTAATGGACTAAATATAGCATGAAATTTATTGTAAAAGAAATTATTGATAAAAAAGAAAAAGAAAGCATCGCAAGAGAAGTGCTTTTGGACCTGCCAGAATGGTTCGGTTTGCCAGAGAGCACAGAAAATTACATTCAAGAGTCACAAGAAAAGCCATTTCTAGCGAGCTTTTATAAAGACGAACTAGTAGGCTTCATCGTCCTTGGCACAAGCAGCCCAGACTGTGCAGAGATTTTTGTCATGGGCGTGAAGAAAAAATTTCATCATCATGGCGCTGGAAGAGAGCTAAACAAAGCCTATGAAGACTTAGCCAAGAGTTTAGGCTACACATACACACAGGTAAAAACCGTTCAGTCCGGCCATTACAATGAGTACGACATAACGAATAAATTTTATAAAGCAGTCGGATATAAAGAATTAGAAGTCTTTCCGGATTTATGGGACGAATGGAACCCTTGTCAAATATATGTAAAGTACTTAGATTAAAGGGAAGTGACACTATGTCCAAAACAGTAATTTTAGGGTGTTCATCATTAAAAGACTATATCGATGAGGCTCAAAGAAAAGTTAAAACGAATTACCCGGTATTTTATTTAAATCGTCTTTATCATAGAGATCCAAAAGAGATGCGTGAGCACATCGCCCACAAGCTTATGACAATGGACAAGGACGTAGACACGATTTTGGTTGCGATGGGTTACTGCGGCGGATCGTGGAAGGACATCAAGGCTCCATGTAGGCTTGTTATGCCAAAGATAGACGAGTGCGTTTCGCTTCTTTTGCAAAACACAGATGAAGTAAAAAGTGATTTAAAAGAGCCAGGCCACCTATATGTACGCGAAAAAGATCCGAAGAAAGAAAATTTTCATTCGATTTTTGATAAGCTCACTAAAAATTTAGACGAAGATACGAAAAAGCGCTACCACGAGGACTGGAAGAGGTATTACCACGAGATAGATATCATCGATACAAAAATTAATGACTGCAGAAGAGCGGATTACGTTCAAAGCGTCAAGGAAGATGCAGCTTGGCTTGATGCGAAGCTTGGCTTTGTAGATGGCGGCACCTATTTATTGGAGAAGCTATTCTCAGGCATGTGGGATGAACAGTTCATCATACTAGAAGCAGAAGAGAGCTTAAGTGATGAATTTAGTATAGATAAAAAACTTTGATTTAGAACAAGTTTTGAAATTCAAAATAGTAGATGTATTAACATCTGATTTCCCAGAATAAATATAGTAGATGTATTGACATCTGATTTCCCAGAATAAATATTGAATAATAAATTTTGAGGCGATAGAAGCAAAATCTATCGCCATTTTTATATCGCTTTCTAAGTAAAGCTACTCCTTAATCAATTTTTTGCAAACTTTCTCCACTTTATCAGCCAGATTTTTGTACGCCATATCACTTCTTGAGCAAGCACCCTCGATAAGCAAATCAAAATCTTCTTTGATGTACTCTTCCAATTTCTTATCAGAAAGAATTTCCTTAATGTCAGCGCCAGCTTCTAAACCATTCTTTTTTAATAATTCATACAAGTCATGTGCATCCATCGCTTCAAGATCAGCCTTTGTGTAGCGGTCTTCATCCTTATTCGCACAAGCAGCAGCTGTTAAAACTATAAGCATCAAAGAAAGAAGAAAAGCAATTATTCGTTTAGATCTATACATAAAACGCCTCCTATAAATACTATGATATTCTTTATGTTATTATACTACTTTACCATATTCATGTCAATTATTCCGCAAAATGAGATATATCGTTCCGATACCCTTGCCATTGTTCCGATAAAATGATAAAATAAATTATATACTTAGAAAATAGACTTAAGAAGTAAATTAGGTGGTGAGTTAATGAACATAACTAGAATCAACACATACGACGATCATCGTTTCAGTCAAGAAGCCCTTAATCAGCATGGCTGCTACCTTGTAAATGGCGATGCGCCCATTGAGATCAAAATCATATCACAGAGCGAGGCTATTATAATAGGTGATGAAACCTACTTCGACGAGGTCATAGACGAGTTTCGCTTCAATGCAGAGCACATCACAAAATTTTATGATGAGAGAGGCAAAATCGTGAAGCAATTCAAAGACGTCGAGCTTTTTAAGCTTGATATAGACAAAATCCAGCCGATACAGTTCTTCGTCGATAGAGATAAATTAGAAGCAGTAAAAAGCTTTGTTACGAGAGAAGAAGACGTGATCATACCAGTTGCGAAGCGCGATGATATATACGTATCCCTAGATGGCCACACACGCCTCTACCTTGCATATATCCTTGGTTTTAAGCACGTCTACGCTTATTTTAGCGAAGACTTCGATGGCTTCGACTACTTCTTTGATGAAGCAAGAAAAAGAAATATATACTCAGCAAAAGACTTAATTTTGCTTGAGCATGAGGAATATGTAGAGAAGTGGGATAAGTTCTGCGATGAGTATTATATGACGAGAGAGGAATAGGTGGGGTGTTGGTCTGATACCCTTGCTATTGTTTCGATAAAATGATAAAATAAAAGTATTACTGTTATATAGGAGGTGAAAATATGGAAATTTTAAGAATTATACTACCCCTACTCCTAGTTTGTGTAGTAGTGGTATACATCATACAAACAGCTAAGAAGAGGCAAGGCGATGAAAAGGGCGAAAAAACAGAAGAAACCTACATGTCTGAGGGCATGGCTATTGGCATGTGCTTAGGAATTGCTGTATCCATAGCAATGGATGCTGACAATATAGCCATCGGATTGTCGGTCGGCATGATGCTTGGCATGAGTGTCGGTATGAGCATAAAAAAGAAATAAGTGAGCATATACTATAAAAGCATCTACAATGTAGGTGCTTTTATAGTGCAAATCAAGTAATAATTTTGTAAAACAAGTATAAACAATTGTGAAAATTTCTTGTTGAAAGAAAGAAAATCTTTCTAAAAGCTTGAAAAAATATTCACTTTATAGTATAATTAACTCAGAGGTGATAGTATGCTTTTAGATTTTGAAATAAGTAATTGGAAATCTTTTAAAGATAAAAATTTTATAACATCTATAGCAAGTAGAGAAGAGCAACATACAAAAAGAAGAGCATATATCCCTAAATTCTCCATGAATGTATTACCTGCACTTGGAATATTTGGGGGCAATGCATCTGGTAAATCAAATTTTATAGATGCTCTAAAATTTATTAAGGAACTTGTTGTTAATTATCAAGATATTCAAACATCAATTCCTGTAAAAAGATACTTATTAGATGATGAATACTCAAAAGGCAATTCGGATTTTTATATAGAAATTTTGATTGATGATAACATCTATCATTATTCTATAAGCTTAAATGAGAAGAGAATTCTAAGTGAAAAGCTCGAATTTGAGAATAGCAGCAGAAAATATACCTTATACGATAGACAAGAGGACAATATTGTTCTAGGCAAAAAATTAAAGAACAGTAGTGTATTAAGTGTAATTGCTGCTGGTACAAGATCAAACAGGCTTTTTTTATCTAACACTATAGATCAGCAAGCAAAAGATTTTCAAGATGTTTTTAATTGGTTTAAGAAGATAAAAGTTATAGATACTAGATCATACTTATTGCAAGATAAATTAGATATTGATGAGTATATAGATGCCCTAAATGAGTATTTACCTAGACTAGATACTGGTATTACAGAAGTTGACTTTAAAGATATAGACATAAACAATGCACATGTACCTGAACTTATAATGAATCAAATTTTGTCAAGCTTTGATAATAACATTGCGGAACACGCAATTTTATCGAATAGTCAAGGTTTAGTTTTAAGATTTAAAAAAGATGAAAGTAATAACCTTAAAGCATCAGAACTTATTACAAGACATATGACTGTGAAAGGTAAAAAAGACTTTAACTTATCAATGGAGTCGATGGGAACGCTTAGAGCTATAGAGCTGATACCATTGTTCTTTGAGCTAAGTAAAGGGGCTTCCGTTGTGGTAATTGATGAAGTAGACAGAAGCCTTCACACTAAAATGACTAGAGGGCTTATTGAGTACTACTTGGGTAATTACGACAAAAACTCTAGATCGCAGCTAATATTTACATGCCATGACACAAATCTATTAACACAAGAACTGTTTAGAAGAGATGAGCTATGGCTTGTTGAAAGAAATAAGTTTAGCGAATCAAATATATATTCAATTGGCGATTTTAAAGATGTTAAGAAGAACAACAGATTAGATAATTTATATATTCAAGGACGCCTAGGTGGCACACCAAGAATAAATATTTAGAGGTATATATGGCGAAACAAAGAAGAAAGGGAAGAGAAAAGACCTTAAGGCCCAAGATTCATATTTCATGCGAAGGTGCACATACTGAGGAAGATTATTTAAATATATTAAAAGATAAGTTCCCACTTGATACTTATAGCATAAGGATTATAGGTCAGAATAGAAATAAGTCGAACCCTTTAAATATTTTAAAATATCATGAGGAGAATATAATAAAAGCTGGACCAAAGAAAAATTATTTGCCTAATGATATAGAAGTAATAATATTAGACAGGGAAGAGCATAACAACAGAAGCTTAGATGAATTTGAACCTCTTATTAAGTGGAGAGATGAAGGACATGGAAAGAGGCTTTTAATTGTCAATAGTAAGTGTTTTGAATTTTGGCTACTATGTCACTTTACAGATAATCCAAAATGTAAAAGCACAAGCGATATAATGAATTCGTTGCGTAAATATTGGCCAGATTATGACAAAAAATTAAAAAGAGATTTATCTAGAGAGCAAATTATAAAAGCTAGTAATAGAGCGAAAAAGCTATCGAGCTTTGACGATATAATAGAAAGTGAAGTTTGTGGTAGTAATATGTATGAGCTAGTAGATCTTTTGCTTGAACTAGAAAGCAATGAATTATAGGCAATATTAATTAGAATCTATCTTAAGGATATATACGAAGGAGAATATTATGTACGAATTTATTGACGTAGAAATTGAAGGCGGTCTAAAGGCTGGCAAAACCGATACCTTTGATGAATGCAAAAAGATCATCAATGAAAAGGCAAGCGAAGGCTGGGAGCTAGTTCAGATTGTTCCTGTACTTAATGAAAAGTGGAGCTCTGCTCAGCTAGTGAAGTACACTATAGTATTTAAAGTGAATAAATAATTTACGTAGAGATAGGTTTTACGCTTATCTCTTTTTTATGCAAATCCACTAAGATATTTAACACTTCCTTCACACTTCACATACATTTCATTGATACAATTAAATTAATTATAAGGCGGAGGTGTATTATGAAGGGTATTTGTAAATTTGTATCAAAGCTTTTGCTTTTATCAATATTTATCAATCTGATAATTATGCAAGGCGGTACTTTAAAGGCTGCGGAGAAGTCTTTGCCGTCTGGGCTGAACTACGATGAAATTTCTGAAGCTATCGAAAATTATTTTAATGAACATGAAAAAACTAATTGTGGGATGAATGTGATTGTTTACGACAGGGACGAAGTTTTATATCAAAACGCTTTTGGATACATGGATAAATAGCAAAAAATTAAGTCTCAGATGGATACTGTTTATGACTGGGGCTCTATATCAAAACTATTGATATGGGTGAGTGTGATGCAGCTTTATGAGGACGGTCTTATTGATTTAAATGCGGACATCAAAAACTATTTGCCTGATAATTTTCTTAAGAATTTAAGTTTTGACAAGCCCATCACTATGATTGATTTGATGAATCACAAGGCTGGTTTTCAAGATACATACTTCATTCAAACTATTAAGTCTAGTGAGATAGGGACGCTTGAGGAGGCGCTTTCGATTAGGCAGCCTAAGCAAATTTATGAGCCAGGTGAGCACACTGCCTACTCAAACTGGTCTGCTGCGCTTGCTGCCTACATTGTAGAGAGGGCTTCTGGCTTGGATTATGTGGACTATGTTCACAAGGCGATATTTGATCCTTTAAATATGGAGCATACTTCGATAAGTCCGACTTATGATGACAGGCCATGGATGCTTGACGAAAGACTGAAGCTAAAGTGCTACGATGCTGCTGGTGAGGCGATTATCGGACCTAGCATCTGCTACATTCATCTCTACCCAGCGGGAAGTGCGTGCGGAACTATTGCTGACTTAAAGACATTTGCGCGTGCGATTACACCTGACGAGGCGCATCCATCGCCGCTTTTTAAAAAGCAAAGTACGCTCGATGAGATGTATACAGCGACTAGCTTTTACGGATCGACAAATATTCCCAAGAATTATCACGGTTTTTTCTCAAGTCAATATGCGCTCGAGACCATTGGCCACGGAGGAAACACTTTTGGGTGCTCGTCTATGCTGCAATTTGACCCAATAAGCGGGATTGGCATGCTTGTGATGACTAACCAAGCTCACGAGAGCACATACAATTACGATATGTACGAGCTTGTCTATGGCAAGTTCACTGACTCAAAGCTTGCTCAGACTAAAAGAACTGTACCTAAAGGGCTAATTCTCAATACTCGTGGGATTATAGAAGGGCCACTGTCCTTTTTGGGTGCGCTGGGCGTGAGCTCATACAGTGAAGAGGATTTAGAGACTTGGTGGTATGAGGAAGATGGCGTTGTTGAGACACAATTCTCAGACTTTGTCGTCTCAACTCCTAAAGCCATCTGCAATGTCTTATGCATGCTTTTCTTTATAATAGCTGGGGTATATGGACTATTAAAAATCTTTATCGGGGGAGTCATAATTGACCCAATAAAAAAGAGAAAGGGCAAAATAATGCTTGAGCCACTTCGTAAATATTCGTACCTTACTTCGTCTATGATGGCACTTGCGCTAATTAATTTACTAGTGGAATTTATTAGATTAAGCAAAGGCTATAGAACAGGTGACATCGGGAGCGCAGCATCTTATAAAGTGCAAAGCATAATCTTTTTAGCCTTGATAATACTTTTGGTAGCAACTGTATTTTTTGGATATAAGAATAATTACGAAGACGCATTAAAAGATGAAAAACGCAAATTTACAATGTCTTCGCTACTTGCTATAACACAAGCCTTGGTCATGGTGAGCTTCGACATGTATAAATTTTGGATGCTATAAAAATGAAAAAAGCTATTAAAATTACAAAAGTATTGCTGCTAAGTCTATTTGCGCTTGTGCTACTAATACTCGCGGCGCACGCCATAGGCTACTTTATAAACAATCGCACTCCTAAGGGCGGCATCAACGAGTCCATGTACATCGACATTAACGGCACAAAGCAGTGGATTAATATCTATGGCGAGAGTAAAAACAATCCGGTTCTACTCTACCTGCACGGCGGACCCGGCTCATCAACAAGTGAGATTGACTACGCTTTCACACGCCAATGGGCAGACATCTACACTGTTGTGACATGGGATCAAAGGAACTGCGGTAAAAGCTATGATAAAAGTCAAAATGCTGATAAGCTCACAAAAGCGATGCTTATGAAGGACGCTAAGGAACTTACTGAGTTTTTAATCGAGCACCTTGGAGTAGAGAAGATAAGTATTTTAGGGCACTCGTGGGGATCTATATATGGAGCAAATCTCGTCTTAGACTACCCAGAGCTTTATGAGGCACTTATTGGGTCTGGACAGCTTGTGGATATAGTGGAAAATGAAAAAGCCTTTAAGACACAAGCACTTAAATGGGCGAAGGGCGATGAAGAAACGCTCGAGCTCATTGAAAAGATAAACCCAGAAAAAATCAGCTTGGAGTCGATTGAAGCGAAGAACAAGATTTTAAATAAGTACGGGCTCAGTATGATGAAAGATGGATCGGACTATTCTCTTCTCGCCACCATCTTGTTCAATCCAAATTACAGCATAAAAGACTGGCTTTCTTATTTCCATAGAGATAGACAAAGCTATCTTGATTTTTATAAGTCGGATGAATTTAAGGCATTTTCACTCAAGGGTAGATATGATTATCAAGTGCCATATATAAACATCAACGGTGATATGGATTACCAGGTAAATTACAAGCTCGCACAAGATTACTACGATGATGTAAATGCGCCCTACAAAGCCACTTACATAATGAAGAATACATCGCATGGTCTTATGGAGTCGAAGTCGAAGAAGTTTTCGTACCTGCTTCACAAGGCGCATGACGAGATTTATAATAGGAAATAATATATAGAAAGGGGTTAAATCAATGTTTGGAGATAAAAGAGAAAAGGAAGAGAAGAAAGTGGAGGATTTACAAAAGTTTATCGAGCGTTATCAACTAGAAGAGCTCGACGATGACGACATCAAGGAGCTATACGACATTTACAGAACATCTGACTTTAGCTTTGTTTCAGGACTTATGCAGCAAAACTTTATTATCATTAAGATATTAAACAAGATTAACAATAACTTAGAAGAGCTAAAGAATAAGTAAATATTTACACAAAGCATCTACGCTGTAGGTGCTTTTTTTATATGCAAATGTCAGCCGTTGTGGTATAATTAAGCAAAGGTGATAAATAATGTTAATTATAGAGATAATAATTTTGTGTACAATATTTTTTGTCCTATGCTATTTAGGTACAGGAACAGACGAGAAGAATCTTAAGAGCTACGCATCGTATCCAGACGAAGTGCAAAGGCGCATCAGAGAAGCAGATGAGTACCAAGGCAAGTACCATGAAGCTAACAAGCTCGCCACATGGTTTGCAAATCTACTTGTATTTTTAATACTATTCATAATTTTCGGAGTCTTTATTCGTGAAAAAGATTTTACGCAAAATTTTATAAATTTGCTTATACTTGGCCAGTCGCTAAACATTTTTGATTTAGTCGTCATAGACCTACTTTGGTGGAGAAATACAAAACGCATAAGACTAAGCAAGGTCCCAGAAAAGGTCTTGTACCAAAACCCAAAGAAGCACATCGAAGCCTTTTTAAGAGCGATTCCTATGTATATAGTCGTCGCAGCAGTGGATGGATACGTATTGACATTGTTTTAAGTGATAAGTCCACGTTAATTTATACCCCACTTTATTCCCCACATATGATATAATAAAATAAAGGAGTTGAGGAGTTGAAAGATAATTTTTTAAAAGATTTAAATTCATATAGATTTATGCATGAAAATCAATATTTTGACAGAAAAAGTGCTAGGATAAAACCATTAGATATCTTGAAACCTTTGGTAGCATTTGCAAACGCAGAAGGCGGTCAGTTAATTATCGGGATTGAAGATGATGGGACAGTTACTGGCTTTAATTATGACGAAGCTCATAGCCCTGATGAATATAGGAATATCTTTCTTACTGAACTAAAAGAAACTCCAATAAATCCTAAGTTTAATTTTATCGAGGTGAAAAACAATAAGGGGCAGGATGATAAAATATTGGTTATTTCTGTTGATGTTTCATCAGATAGGGTTATTAAGTCGTATAATGGAAAAGTTTATCTTAGACAAAACGATAACACAAGAGAGTTAAATTTTGAACAAATACTTCAGTTACAATACGATAGAGGACAAAGATATTTTGAAGATGAAATTATTGAACTATCAGATATTAGTGATATAAATATTGAATTGATTAATGAATATAAAGAAATAATGAATATTTCTTAGCTATCTACAGAAGAAGTTTTAAAAGCAAGAAATCTAATGATAGATGATAAATTAACCAACGCAGGTATACTTCTTTTTGGAAAAAATCCGTCAAAATATTTACCTCAAGCAAGATTAAGAGTTATAAAATATAGTGGAATGTATCAAAAAGTTGGCACTGAAATAAATATTGTGAAAGAAAAAACATTTGATGGTGCCATACCAATAATTATTAGAGAGACTAGAGAATTTATAAATACTCAATTAAGGGAGTTTCAATATCTTGATGATGATGGAAAATTTAAAGCAATGCCAGAATATCCAGAGTTCGCTTGGTTTGAGGGAATTGTAAATGCACTTACTCATAGAAATTATTCTATACGTGGAGAACATATCAAAGTTTTGATATTTGATGACAGATTAGAAATATTAAGCCCTGGGAAGCTACCTAATATTGTTACGATTGAAAATATTTTAAACCAAAGATATTCAAGAAATCCAAGGATTGCTAGAACTTTGTGCGAGTTTGGTTGGGTCAAGGAAATGAATGAAGGGGTTAAGAGAATTTATTCTGAAATGGAGAAACTATTTCTCAAGAAGCCTAAGTATTCTGAACCAAATAGAAATGTATTATTAGTTTTAGAAAATAATATTCTCAATAGGCACATGAGAACTACGGATAAGATTAAAAATCTAATCTCTGAAGAAATGTTTAACGGTTTAAATTTTGATGAAAAAAAGATTTTGCATTACATGTATAACAGTGGTGAGAAAATAACTACTAAACTTGCTACCGAACTTACCGGTAAAGGGAGCACTTTTTGTAGAAAGTTGCTCAAGAATCTTGAAGAGAAGAAATTGCTGGAATGGCACGGAACTTCAATAAACGACAGAACTCAATATTATATTCTTAATTTTGAGTAAAGTTGAGAAGAGTTGAGTAGAATTTGTCAAGCTTGCAAAGAATTGATGATTTTAAGCGATTTTTAGAAGAGTTGAGTAGAGTTGAGAAGAGTTGAGTAAAGTTGAGAAGAGTTAATTACTTTGCAAGAAAAGTACTTATTTTAAGCGATTTGTAGAAGAGTTGAGTAAAGTTAAGAAGAGTTGAGTAACTTTCACTATCAAATATATTTTACAAGGTATGGCGTCCCGCTGCCGCTAAAGATTGAGCATTAATGTAAACGGAGAGCTTATGCCCTCCGTTTTTATCTATAAAAAATACTCATAAGGAGCAATAAATGAAAATACAGAAAAAACACATCAAATACATCATATTCACCATGCTAATAGCTCTAGCGCTACTAGCTTTTGACGTGCGTCTAAAAACTGTTCACTACACTATCACTTCAGAAAAAATTAATACGCCTATACGCATAGCCTTAATCACGGATCTTCACTCATGCAAATATGGCACTAAGCAAAAAACGCTTATCAATGCTGTGGATAAAGAAAAGCCAGACATGATTCTTTTGGGCGGCGACATTTTTGACGACGTTATTCCTGACGATAACACGAAAACCTTTCTCACAGCCATTGCTAAGCGTTATCCGTGCTACTACGTCACAGGCAATCACGAGTACTGGAGCCGCCGTGTGGACGAGATGCTTGCGTGGCTTGAGGCAAACGGCATCGAGGACATCGGTGGCAAGACCATTCGCACCCGTGTTAATGGCAATGGGATCAGTCTCTCTGGCCTTAACGATCCAGACGAAGCGCGCTACACAGGCGAAGGTGAGGGCATGATGACTGAGCTTGAACGCGCTAAAAACGAAAGAGACGATACAGCTTTTACGATGCTATTGACACATCGCCCGTCCTTTGTGAATTTGTATAAGGACTCCGGCTTTGACCTAGTACTCGCGGGTCATGCACATGGCGGTCAGTGGCGCATCCCAGGCATTTTGAATGGCACTTTTGCGCCCGATGAGGGCTGGTTACCGAAGTTTGCGGGAGGAAGATATAGCTTTGACAATGGCAGTGAGATGATAGTTAGCAGGGGCTTGGCAAGAGAGTCTACCAGAGTGCCGAGGATATTTAATCGACCAGAACTAGTTATAATAAATATTTCGCGTTAAAATTCGCCCTTGCACTTGTTCCTTCCTCAGCAATGCTCATGTACGTTTAGTACACTCCGCTTGCTTCGTCTGTCCACTTCGCACAATCATCGGATTTTTCCAGCGAAATTAAAATAGCGATGATTCAATCGCTTTGTATGAATTTTCAGCGATAAAAACAAAATAAATCAATCTGAAGAAGGTTAATCGCCTTCTTCTTTTTTATTGCCAAACTATTACCATATTTATAAATATTTTGCACTCAAAAACTTTTTTTACATTTCTTATAAATCTGGGTGTATATATTAGGTAAAATACACTAGCTATAAGATATACATTAGGAGGTAAATATGGATATTAAAGATTTTACTGAAAAAGAACAAAAACAAATAGAAAAAGGCCTATCTACTGCTGAGATTAGCGACAAGGAAGCGGCAGATAAGATTGTTGCGCTATTGCCAGAGGGATGGATTAAGAAGATACCATTTTTCGTTAGGAAGCACGCGACTAGTAAAACTATTGAAAGGATAGCCAATGGTCTTTTTGCTTTTTATCTATGCTTATGAAAATATTTATTTATCAAAAGTGGCTATTGGGTAATAAGTATAAGAAAGGAGTAAATATGTTAGAACTTAAAAATATTTCAAAAATATATCATACTGAAGGCTTTTCGCAAAGGGCTTTGGACAATGTATCGATTTCGTTTAGAGAGAGTGAGTTTGTTTCTATACTTGGTGAATCGGGTGGAGGCAAGACAACTCTTTTAAATATAGTCGGAGGTCTTATGCGTTATGACGAGGGCGACCTTGTAATCGATGGCAGATCTACGAAGCAGTTTTCGGACAAGGACTGGGACTACTACAGAAACGTTAGGATAGGCTTTATCTTTCAATCATACAACTTAATTAATCATCAAAGTATACTTGACAATGTAAAGCTATCTTTAACTTTATCGAATAAAAATACTGGCGATGCTGAGGAAATGGCTATCAAAGCTCTTGAAAGGGTCGGCCTAAAGGAGCACATACACAAAAGACCGAGCGCCTTATCTGGCGGTCAAATGCAAAGGGTAGCCATAGCGAGGGCTTTGGTTAATGATCCACAAATCATTCTTGCGGACGAACCAACGGGTGCTCTTGACAGCGAGACATCCATACAGATCATGGACTTACTAAAGGAGCTTGCTAAGGATAAGCTTGTTATCATGGTTACGCACAACAAGCGATTGGCGGAAGAGTATTCAACAAGGATAATCGGTATAAAGGACGGCAGGATAATTTCTGACACGGATCCTTATGAAGCGGAAGAAAAGGGCGACAGCTTTAAAATTCCTAAGATAGCTCTTAAGCTAAGAACGGCTCTAGGACTATCATTTAACAATCTTTTGAGTAAAAAAGCAAGAACGCTTCTAACAGCTTTTGCTGGATCCATCGGCATCATCGGGATTGCCCTCATCATATCTATATCAAATGGTGCAAGTGACTACATTGCTGACAATCAAAGGAATGCTTTGAAGTCTTTCCCAATCGATATTGAGAGCAAATCCATCGACCTATCTAGTCTTACAAAGCTTGATAACAACGTTTCAAAGACTACAGATAGATCTAAACTTAGCTCAAATGACATCGGTCTTACAAATAGGTCAAAGATATCAGGTAGCGGCTACGAGAATGACCTTGCCTCGTTCAAAGACTACCTAGAGAAGAATGAAGCGGAGCTAGACGAAAAGGTAGGCAAGCACTTTATTTCTTACGCTTATGATGGTGGCTTTGACATTTACACAAAGGATGCTAAGGGCAAAGTGATTAATACTAATGGCTCTGATTTTGAAAAGAAGAGTGGTTTTGGCTTTAATCAATTTTTCAGCTTGTCGGCATCAAAGAGCAATGACAATTTTTCTCAAATTATTAGCGACAAAGATGGCAATATCTCGCCAATGGTTTTAGACGAATACGAGCTAATCGAGGGCAAGTGGCCTGAAAAAGAGGACGAATTAGTATTATTTACTGATTATAATAATCAAATTTTAAGAAGTAATTTTTACGAGCTAGGCTTTTTAGACTCGGAAGAATACAAGAAAATTCTTTCTGATATGGACGATAATAAAAAGGTTGACATAAAAAAAGTTGAGATTGACCCAAAGGAAATCATCGGCCATGAGTACAAGGTAGTCACTCCAGCGGACTATTACGAAAAGAAGGACGCTGGCTATATCAATATCAAGGATGATGAAGAGAAGAAAGAAAAGCTTATAGACTCTGCTATCAGCATGCATATAGCTGGCATTGCAAGGAAAAAGACTGACAACGATTCCAATATAAGCCAAACACCGCTTGCTTATAGCAGTAAATTTACTGATGAGATGATTAAATATGTTTCAGAGCAAGAAATTATTAAGGAGCAATTAGATAAGAAGGACATAAATGTTTTAAATGGACTTAAGTTCAAGGCAGATACTGAAGAAGAAAAGATAGATCAGGCAAAAGACTATCTAAAGAATTTGCCAGATGAGAGCCTTGCTAGCTTTAATGCGTGGATGCTGCAAAACAAGAAAGAGATGATAGTAGAGATGCAAGCGCTTAATGCGGCCATGAATGCTATAGCACCAGCTGTGCCTAAGACAAGAGAGTCAAATGACAGAGCCATGCTTGACTATATGCTTAATAAAGGGAAAGACAAAGACTACTTGGATGTTTATGATGAATTTTTGAAAGACTATTCTTACAAGAAAAACCTTGAAAATCTCGGCTATATCGATGAGAATAATCCATCGAAGATATCGATATATGTGGACGAATTTGAAAATAGAGATAAGGTTAAAAAGCTTATTAATGAATACAATGAAGGCAAGAAAAGCGCACAAAAACTTAATTTTAACGACTTTATCGGCTCCATTTCAAAATCCATCACAGACATACTTGCAGCCATATCATACGTTTTGATAGCCTTTGTAGGCGTCTCGCTTATCGTTTCATCGATAATGATAGGGATCATCACATATATATCCGTCTCGAAAGAACAAAAGAGATTGGTATACTAAGGGCGATTGGCGCAAGCAAGGGCGACATCTACAAAGTTTTTATGTCAGAAACTTTAATTATAGGCTTGCTTTCAGGGCTCATAGGTGTTGGCATAAGCTCATTTTTAAATATATTTATAACAAAGATCATGGTTAAGGCAACGGGCATAGCTACTATTAGCTCCACGCTTCCAAAAGAAGCGGCGCTTATCTTGATTGCAATATCAGTTGCGCTTAGCTTGATAGCAGGACTTATACCGTCAAGCATAGCAGCTAAGAAAGACCCAGTTGAAGCCTTAAGTGCAGAGTAAAATAAATTATGAGAAGGCTAAATAAATATATTTGCCTTCTTTTAATATAGAGGTGATAATTTTATGACAGATAATAATTACAAAACCATAGTCCATCCGCTTGAGCCATGCTTTACAAAGGATTCGAAAATTCTGATCCTTGGCTCATTTCCATCGGTCAAGACTCGTGAATATGGCTTTTTTTACGGCCATCCGCAGAATAGATTTTGGCGCGTTATGGAGATTTTGTTTAAAGAAGACCTTGATAATGGCATTGCCACGCGCAAAGACTTTTTATCAAGACAACTATTGCCAAGATGAAGACGCTTAGTGAGGACGAGATCGACGACTTCGTATCGGCTATGAGAAGCTTCAAGAAGTTCCACGAGTACATAATTCAGGTTTCGTCCTTTGAGGATGAAGAGGTGCACAAGACTTTCGTCTTAGTATTGACTGTATACAATTTAAGTTTATAAAAAAGACAGACTCGTTCTGTCTTTTTTATTTACTACCTATAAAGTATGATAATTCATAGTTTTTTTACATTTTATTAATTTATTCTTTGAAATATTTTTGCTTTTTCATCGAGTTAGGCAAAGTTAACAAAATATGTATTTTACTTTATTAGAAAATATTAATATTTATTAATATAAAAATTCGCTTATATGAAAAGCCGCGTAAGCAAGAGAATTACATCCATACAGGGTATTGACAAAGTAGTTAGCCTATGCTATAATTACCACTGATTAGTGCTAAGAGGAGAAAGGCATCAATCAAAATATTACATTGGAGGGTTTTAAATGAAAAACACAAAAAGATTTTTAACTCTTGCATTAGCTCTAACTCTAGTTTCATCTATGATGTTTGCATGTAAGAAAAACGATGCGCCAGCACCAGCAAATGAAGAACAAAAGACTGAAGCAGCTGCTGACGCTAAAGATACTATGGACGAAAAAGACAATGACGATCACGACCACGATCATGATCATGATCACGAAGAAGCTCCAGCAGCTGAAGATGTTTCTTTAGAAATGTGGGCTGGAGACTGGAACTCTATCAACGCTTACTACGACGACCCTGTTGTTAAGGAAGCTATAGAAAAAAAGGCTAAGGAAGAGGGTATGTCTGCTGATGATTACATCAAGGGCATCGAAGAAAGAAGAGCAACTGACTACAAGGGTCTACACATTGAAGGCAACACTATCACTTTCTATGATGGCAAGATTGGTGAAGGCAATGAAATTGCTAAGGCTGAGTATAAATTAGCTGACACTATCGAAGTACCTCACGGAAACAAGACTTTAAACTGGTTCGTATTTGAAACTGATTCTAAAGACGTTAAGAAGTACATGGCTTTAATGCAAATCCACGGTGAAGAGCACTTAGCTCACTATCACACAAGATATACTGATAACTTAGATGATATTAAGGACCAAGACAGCAAGTGGTTCCCAACATACATCAGAACATCTGTAGACAGCCAAGACATTGCTGAAGAATTAACTGAGTAATTTCATTAATATGAGGAGAAAATTATTATTCCTATGTTTGCTCCTTGTATCAATAACATTTTTTTCATGTGATAATGCTATAGAAGAAAGAGGTATGACCGGGGACAAGCCTTTGGTTTATACTTCTTTTTTTCCTATATATAAGCTTACGAAGATGGTGGCAGCAGATGATGTAGAAGTGAAGAGCTTTATGCCAACGTCTGCTACAGTTCACAGCTGGGAGCCATCTGCTAAGGACATCAAAAGGCTAGCTAAGGCTGATCTTTTGATTGTTAACGGAGCTAACATGGAGAGATGGGTTGATAAGATTAAAGAGAACCTTCCTGACTTGAAGGTTTTGACTTTGTCTGATAACGTTGACCTCATCTCTTACACTGGGGCGGCAGCCATCGGCGACTTTCAGCTCATGACAAGATTTGATTACAAGGAAAACAGAAACAACATATTATTTGGTCACACTCACGAAGACTACTTGCGTATAGCTTTCAAAAAAGATGATGGCAGCATGAGTGAAGATGAGCTTATGAAAGAAGGACGCAAGATAATGAATGTAGAAGGTGACATTGTTCGCCAAGAAACGCAGCTTGACGTTGAAGATGGCAAGGTATACAGGATAAAGATGCGTCACGAGTCGGGTGAGCTAAACTACGTGCTTCCTGAAACTGGAAAGTGGATAGTCTACACGGACAGACTTCCTCAGGACATCTTGTCTTTCGAGTTTGTCGATATGCAGGACAATCCGATGAAGGGAGAGGAACTCTTAAGAGGCAGCTCACAAAAGCTTGACAAGATCACTTACGATCCGCACTCTTGGCTATCGATAAACAATGCGAAGACTTACCTTAACACCATAGCAAGAGAGATAACGAATCTTGTGCCAAAAAAGGCAGCTATGATTGATATGAGAAGGTTTAAGGCGGTTGACACGCTAACTCTTATGCAAACTGAGTTTCGTGACAAGTTTCAAGAGCTTGATAAGAGGGAGTTTATCGTAATGCACTATGCTTTCGCTTATCTTGCTAGAGACTTTAAACTAACGCAGTACCCACTTCAAGGACTTACATCGATGAGTGAGCCAAGCATTAGGAGTATGGTCAGGGCAATCGACTATGCAAAGAAAGGTCATATCAAGACGATATTTTATGAGTACGGTGCGCCGACAGCCATTGCCAAAGTTATTTCTGAGGAGATAGAGGGTGCGCACATAAGTCCACTAGCTAGTATGGAGTTTATAATACCTGGTCAAACGATTGATGAGATGGACTACATTGAGCTAATGAAGATGAACCTAACGAATCTATATGAGGAGATGAAATTACAAAATGAAAGCAATTAGCATAAAAAATTTAGACTTTTCATACCTTGATCACAAAGTTCTCTCTGATATAAATTTAGAGCTTGAGATGGGTGATTTCATCGCCATAGTTGGAGCGAACGGTAGCGGTAAATCTACATTCATCAAGAACCTCTTAGGAGAGCTTAAACCGCAAAAGGGATCGGTAGAAATTTTAGAAAAACCTATAGCGTCATATAAAAGCTACAAGGATATAGGCTATGTGCCGCAAATGAGTGTTGTTAGCAAGGTTAGCTTCCCTATCACCGTTAGGGAGATGGTTGTTTTGAACCTTTATGAGGACTTTGGATTTTTCAAGTTCCCACGCAAAAAACACTATAAAAAAGTAGACGAGATTTTAGAGTATTTGGGGCTAATTGAGTACAAGAACAAGCCTGTTAACGAGTTATCTGGTGGCTTACAGCAAAGAACCATGATAGCGAGAGCCATGCTAAACAATCCAAAACTATTAATACTAGATGAGCCAACAGCCGGAGTCGACGAAGAAAGTAGAATTTCCTTCTTAAAAACAATACAAACTTTGAACGACGACAAAGGCACAAGCATAGTTTTAGTAACGCATGACCTAGACGAGGTCATGGCATATACAAAGCTTGACGCCATCTACGAAATAAAGGATGGCGGCCTAGAGAAATTAGAGATTAAAAAGGAGGCGAAGACATGCTAGAGTATGCATTTATGAGAAAGGCGCTCGTAGTTGCCTTCTTTTTATCAATCATGGTGCCAGCCATAGGCGTAGTTATGGTAAATAGAAAAACTTCGATGATAGGTGACGCGCTATCGCACTCTGCACTAGCAGGAGTAGGTATGGGCCTTATACTAGGCTTCGACCCACTTATAGGCATGCTAGTCATATGCGTAGTTGCAGCCTTTCTAATCGAGATTATTCGCCATAAATTCCCTCAATACGGCGACATGGCAACAGCCATAATCATGAGTATAGGCCTTGGAGTAGCCTCGATACTATCGGACTTCGCTCCGGGAGGAACATCATTTGATTCATACCTATTTGGTAGTATCGCCTCAGTATCGATGCAGGACGTGATTAATTCACTAGTAGTCTTTGTATTTGTAGTATTTGCAAGCATCAAAGAGTACGCAGGACTACTTGCCATCGCCATAGATCCAAACACTGCAAGACTCTCAGGAGTTAAGGTAAGATTAGTAAATGCAGCATTCACACTACTGAGCGCCATCACCATAGCTATGGCGGTGAAGCTAGTAGGTGCACTAATGCTGACATCGCTAGTGGTTTTGCCAGTAGCAACAAGTCTTATACTTGCACGCTCATACAAGAAGACGCTTCTAATCACGATACTGCTAGGACTAGTGTACATGCTATCAGGTATCACAGCAAGTTTTTACTACGACGTGAAACCAGGTGGAGCTATAATACTAGCAGCAGTACTAGGAATGCTATTTTTCTTTATGGCATCACTATTGCGCAAAAAAGTTAAGTAAATAGAGCTTGAAGTGACTTAGTTTATACTAGGTCACTTTTTCTTTACTTTTAGCCGCCTTCGTGGTATTATTTAATGAAGACAGTTGATATTGGAATGAAAGGAGATAGTATATGAAATATATGTATTTTAATTCGTCGTGCTCTTACGCGGGCGTGGCTAATTTATTATATTTGAAAGGCATTGACACAGAAGATTTCGTAATTGCGAATGCGATTTATTTACCATATCTATTATTAAAAGATGAAACTTCTTACTTGGCAGGTCCTATGCTGCAGTCAAAAGAGATCTTTGATATTTATCTAAATGCTCTTGGCTATGAATTTATTGAAGAGAACTACGATAAAGAAGATGTATTGAAAATATTAGAGGTAGCAGATAAAAACTATATGCTCGGTGTTAATATTGCTCCAGGCAATAAGCATGCGATAATTTTTAAAGATTACAAGGATAATAGATTTAGATTTATAAATAATAAATATGATGATAGTGACGAGCCGGACGAATTTAATTGGACTGCAGAGGAGCTTAAGGAAAGGCTTGATGAAAAGACGCAGCTTGCACATCTTGAAAAATGCGATGCTAAGGACGTTGATATGGAGGAGCCGCTCTTAAAGTCTATAGAAAATCTTGGCGTGCTTAAAAAGGATATAATCAATTTTTCAAAACGCGAGATTACTAAAGAAGAGCTTAGAGAGTCAATGAATACGCTGTTTAGAGCGGCTCTACTTGATTTAGTGACTATGTTTATACTTATTGAAGAGGATAAACTTATGAAGAGAACAATAAGACTTCAAAGAGAATACATAGGCGTAATCAAAAAAGGCAAAGAAAGCCTTGTTCTTGAAAAAGAGATGGACGTGGATAGCTTAGTAGATGTTCTTAACGAGTGGGAGAGACTTATGAAGAATAATTTGAAGGAGTATAGAGAAGAAAGGATATAAATGAACAAAAATAAATCCTATTTAGAGTTATTGCCATAATGACATTTTTCTGAAATAGGAAATGAGTTATTCGAAATTTTCGAATAACTGCAAACCATAATCATGGTGACTTAGTTAGCTAGGTCACTTTTCTTTACTTTTAGCCGCCTTCGTGGTATTATTGAATTATATAGAGGTGATTATATGAAGTGGAAAGAGATTCCGAAAATTGATGCACATGCTCATCTTGTTACAAAAGATTTTAGAGAATTTTTTAAAGATGACAAGGATAGCTGCTGGACATATTCAAATAAGAGTTATTTTAAGCAAATTGCTAAAGAATACAACGTTAAGAAATTTATCTTGCAGCCGACAAACGATACATACATGTATCAAGAAACTGTTACGAATAACAATTGGCTCGCATCACAAGTAAAGCAGTCTAATGGTTTGTTCTTAGCCTTTGCTGACATTCAAAATAACGGTGCATATATCTTAGACGTAGCTCCAAATCATTTAGAAATTGCGATTAAAGACAATGGACTTTCGGGTCTTAAAATTCATCCGAACAATTTAAACATTCCATTCGATGATTTAAGGATGGTACCTGTACTTCGTAAAGCAGCTGAGCTTAAAATTCCAGTTATGGTTCACTCAAATCCGACTATGGTCGGCTTTCACGACGATTGCGCTCCAGATAGAATTAACAAGATGATACAGATATTTCCTGACATAACTTTTATAGCCTCACATCTTGGTGGAATGAAGTGGCAAGACGCGCTAAGTGCACTTACTTACGT
>QWCJ01000450.1_pt1 | contig 25636 bp, 30 predicted proteins | sample 1972501 | NCBI WGS metagenome assembly QWCJ01 (sample SAMN09866711, study PRJNA288562) | Human vaginal metagenome isolate term2_vaginal, whole genome shotgun... | isolation source: vagina | host: Homo sapiens | place: USA: California
AAAAGCAAGTTTCAACCGTGACCGTAAAAAGCAGCCACAATAGAAAGGTTAGAAGAAGATATAGCTCTTGTAGCTTGATTCAATAACTTTTCTACTCTAAGGTATCAGAGATTTCCTGTTGGACTAATAGGGGGGGGGAGTGGAATCTCTATCTTTTTAAGTTCTGGGACACTGAGGTAGGTGATTACTCCTTCCCTTGCGATTCTGTTCTTCTGATCCTCATAATAATGAGAGTTGAGGAAGTAGCTAAGATACCTAGGGTCCTGCTCGTGCGAGATAGTGACCATGTTCCCGCTTGCTACTACACCACTATCACCGAGCCATGCGGTAGCTCGCCCAATCCCCAGAGGTGACACACTGGCGATGTTAATGAGTATGCCTCCGGTGTTAATGGTTATAGGGTTATCAACCACACCATCCTCAATGTAAATAGAAGGTGTTCTTGCTACTGGTCCGAAGTCGGTAAAGATCTGGCTGTAGTGGACTGCTGGGATACCAGTATCCTCAGTTTTCATATCCTTCTTCGAGATTCCCTTACCTCGCCTGAAGGTTCCAATGTCACCGAGCCGTTTCGTTTCCACACCCTCAGGACACTGTTGCCTAATAAGTTCGTCGATCTTCAATTCCTGATACTCCTTTGATTTGATAGTCCGGTTGTCCACTAGGATACTCGTCAACATCTCAAATTCCCAAGGTGACCCTGAAAATCGCGCAACCCTACTTAGCCCCTCGCTCTCCCCGCCACACATTTCACTCTAACCTTTGAAATCCGCGCAACCCTCTCATCACTCAATACATAAAGAAGACCCCTAGGGTATTCATTCACCCCAAGAGTCTTCTCATGTAACCAGTATTCCCTATTGCTTAGATACTTCCTTAATCAGCTCAACAAGGCTTCGGATTGCACGCAAGGAGTCGGCAATCCTTTCATCCTCGTTCAGACAAGTATTAATATCCTGAACAAGTTCACCACTTGACGATCCTCGTGTTGATTTGATGACGCTTCTGGATGCACCAGATTCCTTTGCAACCCTACGCAGCATCATAATCACATCATTGAACTGGTCTGAGTCGAGCTTGTCTACCTCGGTAATTACCTGGAGCACCTTCATAATTGGGTCGTCTCCTGGTTCTACCTTCGAGGCGTTATGCACGTAGAAGATAGTATCGATTGGTTTTAAGCACCGATCAATTTCATGGTGGTCCATTTGCACAATGATCACGGCACGACGAAGGCTGTTCTTCACCCTAATGTTGAAGAGTCCATCGACCCAGTTCATCATTTCTTCATCGCAGGCGTTTAAGACCATCGTGGTATTAAAGACGCGGAAGAGGTCTCGCTCATTGAAGACCTTTTCGCCACTCGTGTTTGAGGGAACGGAAATGAGCGCATCTTTAACGTCTTCATAGGTAAGGGTTTTCACCCCACTGTCCTCATTCTGCTCCTTATCACTATGCTCATCTTCGGCCTGCTCGCTCTGGGGAGACTCCTTGGACTGATCAGACTGATCATCTTCCTCGTGACTGGCCCACTCATTTCCACCGTTATCCTCCTGGTGATCCTGATCCTCCTGACCAAAGGAGTCTCCGAGAAGGTCATCAAGACTCCCGAAGCCCTGCTCCTGATGCTCCTGATGCTCCCGGTTTTCCCGGTGGTCTTGGTTTTGATTGTCCTGGTTTCCCCAGCCTGCCCAATCTCCTGCCATATCTGTATATCCTCGATTCTTCATTATGTTTTGACTAGGTGCTCTTATCCCTTAACTCTATCGGAAAGAGCAATATTTCGACCGATGAGGGGTCAAAGAAAAGACATTAGGAGGACTGCCCTCGAAGTCTCCTTGCCACCATGACACGCACCACAGGATGATGCAGCATCGCCCTTGCCTGGTGTAAATCTATCGTTGCTTGCTTCATGTTTACCCCTGGCTCTTTTACATAGAGATCATGGGGTCTTACAGCAACATTTTCCCCTTCAATGCCAAGCATTTTATAGAGGATGCTTGCATACTCTTTCCCGATACGGGGGTCGTCAAAGCACCTCTTTAAATCATTATATTCCTCGTCAAATCGAGCATTATCAGCACTATCTTTCACCCACGGCTCAGGCATATCTTCATTATCTACCTGCTCGGTAAGACGAAGCACACCATAGATCTCTTCTTGGGTTGCATCAATGCCTGAGATGAGAGAAATCGAAGCATCGGAGACATCAATGCCCTTTTCCTGCATGTCGAATTTTGTATGGCTCCACGCACGAGCATCACTCATCATCGAGCTAGGAATATTGACAATACTTCGAGACTTCAGCGACAGCTGTTTCAGCGCTGAAGTAATCGCCAAGGGAGCATAGGAGGAAAACCTGATGACCTGACGCTTCGAAGCATGAGGGTTAAAGGTTAGCGCACATTGTAACGCAACGATGTAGGCTTCAGATATGAACTCTTCAACATCGGAATACGCCCCTGCACTTTGAAACCTCTGTCGCGCAATGGTTTCAATCAAGTAGCTATACGAGGAGACAAGGTGATGACTTGCTCGAAGAGCTTTGTTAGCTAAATCCTGTTCCTTGCTACTCGCTGCTTCATCTCCGATAAACTCTTTTCCCTGAGCAATAGTCTCACAGAGTGCAAGCTCTTCCTCAAGTGTTAGCGGCTTTGCATCTTTAAACCTGGTTACAAGTGGCCTACGGTAAATCTTTTTCATACATTTGCCTCATGCTAGATAGTATCTCGTTCTTCGCTCGATTCTACCACGTCAACCACAAAAACCCAGGAGACGAAAGCTCCCCTTAAGCTATTTAAAACGTGCAGCATACCTCTTTTTGCGCTGACGCTGCTCATAGCGATCCATGAGACTAATTCGATTACTTGGACGCTGGGAAATCCCAGACAGCGCTTTTGGGGTATAAGTCTCCTCTTGAGGCGCAAGCACATCATCAAGCATCTTGTGCTCCATATCGCGAAGCATCTGATAGCCCTCCTGTGAAGTTGCAGGGTCAACGAATATCGCAGACTGAGAAAAGGCGAGCTTTTTCGCAGTGGAAAGCGAAATCCTACGAAACCTTCCAACTTCGCAATCGGGAAGATCATCCAGGAATAACAGGAGGCGGTGGTTGACCTCAACAACCACCTTGGCAGCGTCAATAATGTCAGCATCATCATCTACGCCAGCAGCATAAGCTAACATCACAATCTTCCACCGCCTTCCGAGCATCTTCAAACACCTTATAAACATACACCTAACGCTAATACAGCAGGTGTTCCTCGATGAAGTTTGCGACGTTATTATGGATTTCTCGCTCCTCTAGTCCATCAGTATCAAAATAGACGGAAGTTTCCGGATTGTCAATGTCTTCTTCGTTGACCCCGAAATACGCAGAAACGACCTTCCCTTTGAGCCTGCGGTGCGCGATTTTCTCCGCTACTTTATTGTGCGGATTAATCAAGATAACCTTCTCCACCTTCGCATTCTTCCGCTTTGCAGCCTCCAGGACAGGAAGACACATATCATCATTTCCAATCAGCACCGTCTTGGTCGTAAATCCCTTGTATTCTACATGTCTCGCTACGTCAATAAGATCAGGGATGAAATTCGTCATATCAATTCGACGATTATCCTCGCCCGTGTCTCGAAATGGCACAATTGCCACTGGGATACCAAGCTGATACAGCATCTTCACTGTAGGAGAAAAGCTCCCTGATGCATCATAGCCAAACTCGTCAGCAATTACAACCATCCGCTCAGCAATATAATCCACCTCCCCATCAATCTCATAGGGAGAGACCACACGATAGGATAAGGTGTAATCCTTCGAAACCTTAAAGTCAATCACCTGATTTGTCACCGGACGAATTGGCTTCGTATCAATCCGATTACCCTTAATCTCATAGCGAGGACGCCCCTCAATGGCATACTGCACCACAGCAGGAACCGGAGTCGTTACAGGAGTCTGCGTCCAAGAAACATAGGTATTCTTGCCCACCATCTTCGGATACGTCAGACGGGTCTCGTCCTCAACTACCCCGCGCATCATCTCATAGAGCTGCGAAGTGCCCTCTTCTTCCAGACAATGCATATGCACCCTAGAAGAACCAAAACCTATCGCAGCGAGCAATTCACCATCCGGCTTCTTTAAAACCTGTGTAATCTCGATTCCTGGATCGAAAGCAAAGACATCTTCAACAACCGCCCCATCATCAGAGGAGATCGCCATTTTCATCTCATTCGGCTTGTTATCAACCGTAAAATAGACCTCATGGTGCCTAGTATGCGGATTCGCCCATACGGCAAAAACACTAATACCATGCGACGAGGTAATAATGCTTCCCTTATCCCCTGCGGATCGAATAAACAGGTTTGCCCCATTCTCATCGCTCCAAATCTCACCGACAGGTCGGGCCGTAGAAGTCCACAACCCAGTGCTGCGAGCATCAACACTTACATCAGTCGGAATAATCTGCGCGTGCTCGTCAATCAAAAACGCCCTGCCATGTGGAGACACCACACCAACAAACGGAGCCTCAGCACTATCAGGAACAAACAGGGAACCAGGACGAATCACCATCGTCGCCAGATTTGTATGGTTATGGAAATCAAGAATACGCACTACATCACCTGAAGCAACCGCAAGCATGTAAACGTGTTCTCCGAAAAACCCAATCGTATCCGAGGCACCATTGATAATCTTGACAGGGCGCTCATTCGACCGGGAGGGCTTTTCTGAAAACGTATCCGAATACAGTGATGATGAAACGACATGGTTGCCAGTAGGGGATACCGCAATATTGTCCGTAGACACAACCGGGGTATGCAAAATTTCATCAAAACCGATATTCATAAGCCTGATCTATCCTTTGTTAACTTCCTGATGTTTCATTTCGATAATACTCGATCTCCAGGATACCAAGGCTTTAGAGGCATAGCAAAAACCCCTTAGCTTACACCAAGGGGGTTTCGAGGCCTTGATACACCACAAGACCCAAAAGGGATGTAGAACGCCTACCGGCCAAGCGGTAGGCCCCTAAATGTTCATCATACTACAGGCCCAGGCGTGCCTCAAGAATCTTGACATCGCCGTTCTTCAGGTCCGCCTCACGCAACACCTTCGAAATAGCACGAGTTGCAGAGGTAGCCTGCACGGTAACGCGCTTAGCCTCAGTAATGTCCTCGTAGCCATCCTCAGTCTTCAGAACATAAGAAATAGTATAGATCATATGATTTGCCTTTCACTCGACAATATTCCAGTGTCACGAAAAGACAAACATATGCCTTCCTGCTTATCTGACGCGACCACACTACTATAACAAAAGAAGCGTTCATTTGTCGCAAACACCCCTTAAGCCCCAGGAATATAGACATCGCTATTATTCTCAAGTAAGAAAAACAACTCTGAAAACAAAGGAAACAAACTAGACATGAGTAGATTCAAAGACACCGCACACAGACCGTCAGCAGCAAACCAGGAATATGTCATCAGAAGCGATGGGAAGAAGGTCAAAAACACAGCCTACAACCCAAAGACAACCCCACAGCACGAGGAAATCCCCGACGTTACAGATGACTTTCAAGGTTTCGTAATCCTCTCCGATGAAGAAGCGGAAAAATATGTCAACAACCTCGACGAGCAATTCCCCTATAAAGTAGAAGGGCGACTTTTCGATGGATTCTACATCGAGAACGACGACCTTATCGAAGACATCAAGAATCTCGAACAAGAAGAATACCGAGTAGGAAACCTCATCCCGGACGAAGATACTCGCGCTGCCATGCAATACATCATCAACAAGGCAGCAGAATTCGCCGAAGAAAACCCCGTAGATGGATACATCGACAGCGAAATCGAAGAAGAAATCTTCGCTACTGACAGATACACAGATGATGGGGAATATATCCTCGACCCACCAAAGAAGCACCTGCCGGGTGAAAAACTTGACATCGCATACGCAGGTGATCAGGTCATTCAAGGATGCCGGAAGATCAGTGAAGAATTATCGGGAGCTGGACAGATCGAATTCCTTCTCGCCATTACCAGTTATCAAGAAAGATTCTTTGATCGTATTGGTTCTAAAGATTGATAGAAAGCAAGGAGGTTGCGAGGAATTGAAGAGTGAAGTGGTAATTGGAGGGACAGGGATGGTGGGGTTGCTCGGATTTGGAGAGCATCCTTGAAAATGGGATAGTTTCTAGTATCTAAATCGAGGAGGTTGCGCGATTTTCAAAGTGGACCTTGATTTTCGCGTAAACCACTCGCCAACCGAACCAACATCTTCCTCCATCTCCACCTATAACTTCAAATCCGCGCAAACCCACCCTCCAGAAAACAAATAGGATGCCACCTTGAAAACCAAGGTGACATCCTGCTACATCCGAGACGATGCACTAATACCCCATCTCGTCTTCCTGCTCCTTCATCAACTGCTCTACAGTGATCTCATAGGAACCGTTCGTGGTGTCGTAGACTGTTACCAGGTCATTAGGTTTCAGTCCCTTAAAACTATCCCACACCTTTGGCTTTTCCTCGGTCATAGTTTGCTCCTTTTCCAACGATAATTGTCTTCGAATCTGCTATCTTACCACTTTTATGTTCCACAATCAAGCTATTTCTCGAAATTGCTCCAAATTGGGGCGCAAGTGACAGATGTGAATTCTTAGCGCTTCTTCCGAGTCTTTGCTCGGGCTGCTTTCCTCTTCCTTGCAATTTCCGCGTTCTTCTTGTTCGCCTCGTTAATCCTGTCGGACTCTGACTCCCCAGTCACAATCTTTTCCAGACGCTCCTCGAATACCGCAATCGACTTCTGCGCTGTATCCATCGCTTTGGAAATCTGAGACTCCAAGTCGTCGGACTCCCAGCTGCGAAGATAGGAGTAGGTGCCCTGTCCTATCTCGCCAGCATCGGATCCATACTTTCTAGCAATGGCGTAGGCGAACACTTCCGCCTCTGCCTCCTCATTTTGCCTCTCATGGCGCGATCCCACCTGTGCACCTTTTTCCTTTTCATCCAGGTGTCCAGCAAGAATATGTCCTAACTCATGGGCAAAGGTTTGGATACGCGCATGGTCCTGGCTTCCACTATCCAACACGATCTTCGTATTCCCCTCATGGTCTTTGTAGCAATACCCTGCTGCCCCAGCAGCAAGCCTTCGATCCTCGTCCTTCGTCTTATAAGCTACTGGGATGCCGAGGTCTTTAACAACCATCTCTAAGTCAGTATTCAGTGCCTCGTTCGGAGTCAGATCAGAATTGTTCATGTAGTCGTCGAAATGCTTTCTAAGCGGAGGCACAGGCACCTTCTTGACACTCTCGTCGATACCAGCATTCGAGATGACTTTCGTATAGCGGTAGCCAACGAGGCGCTTTTTCGCCTTGCCGTCCTCGTCTCGAACAACCTCGCCCTCGCTATCGGTGATGTTTTTAAGCACCGGAGCCATAATCATGCAGGGGCGTGCATCACCTTTCACCTTAAAGCCGAGCGCCTCCCATTGCTTCTTCGAGCGGAACATGTGAGCTTCCGGTTCCTGCAAATACAGCAGCATCCTATTACGAGGAGAGTAACGATACAGATCCTTGCAAAAATCAAGGTAGTCAGCCATGATCTCCGGGTCTTCGGTTACGTTTTGAATCCCGTTGACCAGCTCGGCCTTTATGGTCTCTGCCATTGTGCCGTCTTTATAGTTGAGACCATAGATGTGCATTCGTCCCTGGTCATCAAAGCGTGCCGATGAGCCTTCTGTTTCGGACTTCTTCATATTCTTCGTCGTCTCTGCAAAGTCTGCACGGGGATCATTGTAGCGCTGAAAATCCTCGGCTGACTTCTTCCCACTTGCCACGTCTCGGCAATTTTGCAGTGATTGAGATCCTGGCCTATGTGTCTTGTTGCCCGAAAGACACGGACGACCTTGCTGAACAAGTGGACATGCAACTGCCTTCGCCATAGTAAAACTCCTATCGTCTTCTTTATCAGAAAACAATAGGAGTCTGCGCCAACTTCTGCCCCAGGCTACGCGCCTGGAACATACTCCATGACTTGCCCGGTGGTAAGGGTTTGAGGAACGTCAACCAGACGTTGGTTGATACTTCCTCGAAATGGAGTTTCACCTCGATTATCGCGTAACTCTTTGACATATTGCCCATCAACGACAACATCACAAAGTTCAAAGAGTTGCCTTCGCTCATCCTCGCAGCACAATAACACCTCGGTCAAATAGCCGGTATAAAGCCAGATCGTCTTCTCCGGATATTGTTCGCGCACTCGCAAAACAAGGGGTAAAAGATGCTTTGCAGAAAGCATCGGCTCACCTCCGATCAAGCTTAAGCCTGCAACCCTGGGATTTGCAAGATCGGCAAGCACTTCGCCAAAAATCTCCTCGGTAACAGGAACCTCCCCAGCTGTCTTCTTCTGCGCCTTTTTGTTATAGCATCCTGAACACACAAAGGGACAGTAGGAAACATAGAGACTACAACGAATACCCTCACCATCAAGCATCTGAAACGGCTTGTAATCCATAACCCGAAACTCATCTGTCTGACCCCAAGATAAGGAGCGAAGATCCTGGGATACTATCTGACTTCTTCGCTTCTCATCGAGCCGGTCGGCATATTGCTCGTAGTGGCGAGATACCGCCACTTCCAACCCTTTCAGGTTATCTGTGGGCGTTTTAGCAATGCTTGACACGATTGGCAATCTCCTCCGCCTTACCGCTAACAACTGGACGCTTCATCGGGACTCCAAGGTATCCACACAAACGTCGCACCACGGAAGCCTTGTCTGGATCACGGTTTTCACACGAAGGACAGAAATACCCCTTCTCGTCGCAATCAAACTCACCCGTAAATCCACAAACGAAACACTCATCAGAGGGGGTATTAACCCCGAAGTAGCCGACATTATGATACGCCTCATCCCACAAAGCCTCAAAGGCTTTCGGGTTACCCTGCAAATCTGGAGCTTCAACATAGAACATGAACCCGCCAGGGGTATTTTTCATATACTCCGACTCAAAGTGAATCTTCGAAAACGGATCAATGTTAGTATCACTCGGGAAGTGGAACGAGTTTTCATAGTAGCTATGTGAGGTCACACCCTCAATGGCACCGAAGCGCTGACGGTCAAGGCGCGCAAACCGATCACATAGCGACTCCGATGGAGTAGCGTAAATCGTCACCATTGCAGCAAATTCATCCTGATGTAAGTCAATGACCTCCTGGATGACATCAAAGATACGATGTGACACCGCTACCCACTCGTCATCTTCGTGCCAGTGCTGATTTCCACTGAGGGCAACCATCGCATTATGAATCCCGATATAGCCCACCGAGATCGAGGAGCGCTTCAAATTCTTGCCAGTGTAAAAATCGCGCACCGACTCCTTACCTGTCGGATCACCAAGACCACCCTGAGAATACATAATCGGGGCAGCAGCAATCGGAGCAGACAACACCACATCCTCGCGGACTTTCAGCGCCTGCAAGGTCAGCTCAGTAGCCTGGCGCAACTTCTCGAAGAACGTGTCAACATCACCTTCAGACTGCAACGCAATCCGAGGCAGGTTCATCGAAACAACCCCGAGATTATTTCTTCCTACGATTTCCGGCTCATAGTGCTCATTGACCCAGGGGTGCAAAAACGACCTGCATCCCATCGCGGTGATAATATTGCCGTCTTTTAGCTCTGTAATCCGAGGAACAGCAATCATGTCGGGGTAAATCCTCTTTTGTGCGCAACGCATCGCCAACTGCTTAATGTCATAGTTCGGATCATCAGGCGAGAAATTCAACCCTTCCTGAACAAAGAACAGCAGCTTCGGGAAAATCGCCGTCTGCCCATCCATACCCTCAAGCCTGGTTTCCAAAATCGCCTTCTGAATCTCACGGCCATACCAGTCCTCGGAGAGACCAAAAGACACAGTAGTAAACGGCACCTGCGAAGACGACGAGGACATCGTATTAATCTGATACTCCAATGTCTGCATCGCATCACGAATATCTATCAAAGTCTTCTTCTTGGCAGCTTCATCTAAAGCCTTGTCGTCATCAATATATTCAGCAAACATCGCCCGATTCTTCTGAAAGCTCTTCTCAGCATAGGGGGCTAGAATTTCATCAATGCGATGCACAGAAATTCCACCAAACTGCTCGCCACTAATAGCAAGCATCAACGTAGCGATCAAATTCGCAGCAACCCCAATGCTTTGCGGAGGACGAATATGCGCATTGCCCAAATCAAACCCGTAGGAGAGCAAATATTCAAAATCAGGCAGAGAACAGTTCGGCAACGCAGAAAACGGAGAACGATCCAAGTCATGCAGGTGAATCAAACCCTTAATGTGTCCTCGGCGCACAGCAGGAGGATACATCTGCAACCCCTTCGCCTTGTAGACAGAGCCGATAAGCGCTTCACGTTCACCGGAAAACGTTGCAGTATCACGATTCCCGTTCTCGTTCATCAAATTCGGGTCTTTATGCTCAAATTTCGCAATGGCAACATCAACGCTAAGCGCATCATCAATCTGCTCCTGCTGCACATCCTTAAACTCACGAAACGCAGCAAGCAGAGGCTTCAGGTTCTTCTCCTCCAATGTGTCCTGCACAGCCTGGAAGACCTGAGAACTTTCTATCTGATTGCCAGTAGTTTTATCAAGGAGGTGGCGCAAAACCTCATTAGAAATCTGCATAATCTCAGACTCATTCATTGCAAGGGAAAAAACCCTATCTGCACTACGCAAATCATTGACAATATGCTCAATATAAAACGGAACTACCCGTCCGTCCTTCTTGACTACTTGTAACCTATCATCCGTATACGCCATCGTATCTTTCACGCCTGCCTTCACATTTGAAAATGAACATATTGCCAGGTCAAAGCCAATAAATGAGGTGTTGAATCACCACAAAGTAAAACTTTCGACCTATCCCTCAACACTATCACGGGGACACCTCAAAACAATATAAGGATCAAAATGAGCATGAAAAGAAAGCAGGACCCCACTTAAAAACCGGCTTACTTGCCAGCCAGCAAGCATTGAAAACCCTCGACAATATGGCTTTTTATGGATCTTTGCGCTAAGGTGATAAGCGAAAAAATTAACCCTAGTGAAACAGGAGCACCCTATGAGCAAGGTCAATATCAGCGCCGGACGAGAAACAATTGAATCTTATGTAGGGGGAGCAAACAACAGGAACAAGCTCACCTTCATCATCCCCGAATTTCAGAGGCCATACGAATGGAGCAAGCGCGAGGTCGAAACATTCCTCGATGACATCTTCGACTTTGCAGAATCAGACCGAGACGAATACTTCCTTGGCACCGTGATCACTTACCTACCAGGAGACGACTCTATTGAAATCGTAGACGGACAACAGCGAATCACGACCCTATTCCTCTTTTTGCGCGCAGTCTACGAATATTTTGAAAACCTCGACACAGCAAAGGCAGACAACGAAACAAAGCGGACTAGAGACACTCTTCTTACCCTGCTCACAGAATCAATCTGGCGAACACGAGGATACACCGGACTCCCAGAAAAGAATGACCCGCGAATTGTCACCAAAGTAGTATACGAAGAAGGAGATACTTCGCTTCGCGACATTATGCGCGAAGGGTCATCTTTGGAGCAAACAAAGAAAAACGCATCCCCATACGAGCGAAACTTCGACATCATCAGCAGGTTTATTAAGGGATATTTCAAGGCAGTAGACCCATTAGAAAGCATGGAATCCATTTTTAAGATCATCAAAGAAGTCTGGATTATGACCGTTTCCTCTGATGACCTTGATACCGCAATGCGAGCATTCGAGAACGTTAACGCACGAGGACGAAGCCTCTCACCATCCGACATCTACAAAGGCAGGATTTACGCAGAACTTGCAGCAGGTGGGGAACGCGACAAATTCATTCGATTCTGGGAGGACCAAAATGCTCGCTGGTCGAAGCTGGGGTCGAGGAACCTCAAGGGTGTCAGCACAATTTTTGAGACATATGCCTATGTCCTCTTCGCGATTAACAAAAGGACGGCGACAAATGAGCAGCCATTAAAACTCTATTTTGGTCCAAGAAACAGCGACAATCTCCTCAACGGATACACAAAGGGCTACTATGATTCGATCCTCTCATTCTTCGAGCTTGCCTACAATGCAGATACTACGAACATCACAAATGCAGAACAATGGATCACAAAAGAAATCGAATGCTACCTTGACACACTGATCCAGCACCCCGATCCGGCATTCGTCACATGTGCCTGTATCTATTATCTCTTTAACAAAAATGAAAACCCTGAAGAATTCGCTAATGAATTCCTTAAATTCCTCGAAAAACTCACCCACCTGGGGCTTACCGCAGTTCTCAAACAAGAAAGCAAAGGGGGATTACAGGCAACCTTCAACCATATCGCTGTCTATTCCCATGACAAAGACCACGAAATAATCAACTCAAAGACAACCCCTCCAAGCCAGTCGGTCGCCAGAGAGGTTTTCAACACCAAGCCAGCAACAGGGTATTCCCATAGGTGGAGGAGGTCCTACCAGTTTATCCTTCGCCTCTACAGCTACATGCTCGGTGGATTTGAGGAGCGCCTACCGAAAACCTTGGAATTCGAGCACATCTTCCCGAAATCCAAATCCATCGAAGGGCTTACAAAAGAAAAAAGCGACTACTACATCGACTTCGTAGGAAATATCACTTTGTTGACCAAAGAGGATAACGCCTCCGTCTCCAACCGAGAATACCGGGAAAAGCGAGGTATCTACGAAGCATCCGGCATTCCGATTGCTGAAAACGTAGCGGAGACCTACGAAGAAAAATTCCAGGAATCAGAGATCATCAAGCGGGGTGAAGAAATTCTCGAAACCTGCATGTTCTTCCTCGATAACGCCAAAAGCTTTCACGGTAACGGCGAGGGTATTGCCGTAGTCGAAGAAGAGGAAGAGGCGGAAGAAGAGGGACTATTCGACCTCGATGCCTACCTTGCAACTAAGAGCAAGAAAGACCTCTATCGACTCTCGGAGATTTCCAAACATCTAAGGTAGACATTCAACAATCAACAACACCCCTAGAAGAACAATCCTCTAGGGGTGTTACCGTATTGAACTGTCGAGAGCAACGAGAAGCTATGGAGTCATCAGGGAGCGAAGTAGACCACGCAGCGCCTTCTTCGTATTCTCGTCCTGGAACAACTCCACATCATAAGCAAGGTATTCAGGATCAAGCAGCTCAAAAAACTCCTTGACTGTCAAACGGTCATCCTGATTGAAAAGATCATCATATTCCACCGGGAAAATACGAACTTCATAGCTCCCATCAGGCTTCTGGAACAACGTAGAAAATATCGCACGGTCATACAAGAAAGGATGATTCTCCGCACGAAGCTTCATATATCCCATATCGTTATACCACTCGGACAGCATCAACATCACGCTTGCCTGAAGCACATCACCAAACGCATCATGCAGCTCATCACTGAGCGCCATCTCTCCCTCCTCGGTCGGAAGAAACGGAGGATTCTCATAGGACATCAACGCCTCATTAACAATACCACGAAGCGACTGAGAAGAATTTTCCATATCAGGATGTGGAATCATATTCAAATACCTTTCTTTCATAAACTACAATCGACATCGACAAGCATACGGAAAAAGAGTCGAAAAGTCAAACCGAAAACCACCCCGCTATACGAGGTGGAATATAAGACCTACTAAAGTCCCCCTCTGAAGAGCAATTCCTTCAACCCAATCTTTAAGCTACTCCTCCTACTCTCTTAAGCACTAGTAGATGGAAGCTTCTAGAGAGATAGGAATCAAATCTTTCTCTTTCTAGAACTTTTCTTAACGAATAGGGTGAAATGATTCCCTATTTGGAAAGCTAAGCCTTCTTTACAGAGTAGGCTGCCGTAGTCCCTACGGCACTAAACTCCCTTAGCCCTTGGGCTAAGATATTCTTCGCAGTATTGAGATCCCTATCATGGACCTCGCCACAAGAAGAACAGGCCTACTGCCTGACCTTGAGACCATCTTCTCCCCTTGGTCCACAGTATAAAACTTTCTTAGCAAAGACTAGGTAACCTATACCTTCGCTTATAAGATTTATACTGTTGGGAGGTGGGGACTTCAGGTTGTTATTAAGAGAAAAGGATACAGCACCCAATCCAACAACCCGTAAAGATGTAAAGAAGGTGAATCTACAGGTCATAAGAAATATGGACACTGTATCCCTAGCGCCCCCGACAGGATTTGAACCTGCGACTTGCACTTTAGGAGAGTGCCGCTCTATCCAGCTGAGCTACGGGGGCCAAAAAAGGATACAGCACCCAATTTCACAACCAATAATAATGTAAAGGAGTTGACATTCTCCCCATAGCTAAAGCTAGGGGATTCAGTGTTACCTATAGAAGTTAGGATATAACGCTTATAGCATTGACTGGATCGACAGCATCACTGAAGTTGCCTTGTTCGAAGACGTAAAAGTCTTCTCGCACACCCTGGGATGCTGTAGGTCTTATCACTTCTCCACTGCCATTCTTATGACCGTGTAGATCATAAGCGGGCAAGTCAGTGCCCTCAATAAAGAACATTAGCAGGAACTACTATATATTCTATTCTCTCTGAGAACATCAATAACTATAACAAAGGAGACCCACGTCTGTCAAATCCCCCAGGTAGATATGGGAAAGGAGAGGAGACTATGGGGGATTAGGGATCTATTTAGGAGTGGTAGGTGTAGATCATTCATGGGTTGAATGAGGTTGCGCGGAATTGAGGGGTGAAAGTAAGATCCTCAAATTAGAAAGTAGACCCCTCCTCTGTGCAATCGTTACTTAGGGTATATTCCGTGATACCTGTGCCTGTAAAGTCACACCCTATCACCCAGGAATTAAGTATATTCGTGCCTTCTAGCCGACTGTCGGGAAACTCACAAAACTCCAAATCGACACGATTCATCCACATCTTACGTGCCCGAATGTCTTTCATTGTGACATTCGTGAGATGACAGTGCTGAAACCCAGCGCGCTCAAAACTACCAGGAGCATGAGGGCTTGACTTTTTCTTCTGATCACCGGTATCCCCCACAAAGATCACATCTTCGAAATTGACATATTTCATACGCGCCTTATGGAAATTCGGACTAATGAACACGCACGATTCAAAAGAGCAATTGGAGATGTCAAAACCTTCAAAATTTGCACCAAGAACAATGCAATTTCTCAGCAAAACATGCCTGATCTTCTTCTGGGGAAATCCTATATGGGAAAGACCAATAGCTAACCCCGAAAATTCCAGAATCTTACCCCTAAAATTACTTTTCACCAAGCGAACAAGCTTATCCCCGGAATAATAAGGCATCTTCATTGCCTCATCGTGGAATGATTCTCTTGATCTCTGGTGGTCAAGTTTTGCATCCATGCGATCCTCCTGACGTTGTAGAATTTTCCTGAATTAATACAGTCAACCATACCACCGAATAACAGTAAGCTCAATAGTCAAGAGAGACTGAGGTGAAAACCCTTTCTCGAATTTTCGTAGAGAGGATATTGGAGGGCTGTGTGGAATTTGATGAACCTGGTGAGAATATAAGGGCTAGGAGAGGTAGGAAGTTGAGGGGTTGCGCGGATTTGAAAGTGGACCTCGGAAATGAGAAAGGTGGGAAGAGAAACAGTAACCCCGGCGATTTACTCATGTTATTGCATGGCAGGGATCGCTCCGAGGCTTTCAAAGGAAACTATAGCATATCAAGAAAGGAGTGGGAAATGTTGCGCGGATTTCAAGGTCTACTTTGGATTGTAGAAGATTCTGCGATGGAGATTCGAAGAGTTGCGCGAATTTCAGTTGCCGGGGTGGAAATTGTAAGAGTAAGACATCGGGAGAAATCAGAAAGGAAAGGATGCGCGAATTTCAGGGGTGACGGAGAAACATAATAGTTAAAACCTAGAAAACTGACCCATCGACAACCGTATCCTTCAACCGAGATTCCCTCAGCCCCGCATTCGAAAAATTGCACCCCACAATCGAAGACCGCAGTATCTCCGTATCCGCTAGTTGACTTCCTGAAAAATCGCAGAAATGCATCTCAATACGATCAGCATTTATCCCGCAGGCGCGAATGTTTTGAAAGGTGACATCAACAAAAAGGCAATCATAAAGCCTAGAGCGCTCAAAACTCCCCAAAACGTGAGGACTTAGATCCTCCTCCAAATCACCCGTATCCCCGATACAGAGAACATCAATAAACCTGGTTCTTGCAATATGCGCCTGGTGGAAGTTCGGATCAATGAATACACATGATTCAAAGGAACAGTCATCGACCACAAAACCCTCAAAATCCGCACCAATTACAACGCAATGCTGCAACACAACACCCCGAATCATCTGCCGAGCAAACACAACATCAGAAAGATCAAGACATACCCCTGAAATAATCAGGTCTTCACCCTTTGGATTATCCTCCACCTGGCGAACAAACTTCTCACCAGAAAGCCGAGACATCGACTTTGCATCATTAAGGATTTGCTCCCTCGATCTCCGATGGTCAACATCAGAATTAACATCCATACGATTCTCCTACTTGTTGATGAATTTAACCTTAAAGCCCTCATACATAACCATATCACCGAGCAGCACTAAGAATGAATAATGGGAGGGGTGGAGATGCTCGGATTTCAGGGGATACCTTGGGAATTGATGGGGTAGAGGATTAGAGATGAGGAGTGTTGCGCGGAAACTGAGGGTAAAGGTGAAATGTGGAGACATAGGAGACCGTAGTGATGATGGGTTGCGCGGTTTTCAAGGTAAAAAGTGAAATGTGAGAATCTGAGGATTGGGAGACGAGGGAGGTTGCGCGAAGTTGGAGGATCAGGGCTACAAAGATAAAAAGAGAAAAGGGACCGCCTGGCGACTTTGCGCCAAACGATCCCCTGCTCGCCCGCACTGGAGGGCAACCATATCGACATTACCCATTTGTAGTCATATGCGATATGGAAAAACCTCGCGGATCTTCCGGTGGTTGATACCGCCATAGACCTCTGGACCCAACGCGATAATACCAATTAGGTTGCATTGATAATGATACATAAGATTGAAAAGAAAAGCCAAATTGGAAGAATTGATCCGAATGTTTACACGGAGGAGTAGGGAGGATGAAAGGAAACCAAAAAGAACCCTAGTCATAATCACTAAAAACAAGCAGAACAACGGGAAGGTTGCACAAAATTGAAGGGACAAGATGAAATTGTAGGATGTTGAAATTTTGAGAGACGAGGAGGGTTACGCGGATTTCAAGGTAAAAGGTGAAATGAGATAGTCTGAGGAGTAGGGAAACGAGGAAGGTTGCGCGAAATTGAGGGGAAAGGTGAGATTGGTAAGAAGTGAGGGTGAATAGAGGGGCGAGAAAGATTACGAGGTTCACCTAAAAGTTCCCATCGACATCAACCGTCTAGCTCGCAGGTCATACTACTTAGCTGCCCATCAACAAAACCATGACACCGAATAACCTCAGCGCCTCCAAGTCCTAAAGAAAAAGAGACACCCGTATCCGTGAAATCGCAGCTGTCGAGTCTAGCCCCCGATAACTCAAAATACCCCAACCTACTCCCCGTGAAATCACACAAATTCATCTCCGTCGAGGAAACACTCATATCACGAACGTGAAGAGACTCAAATCTCGACTTATCGAAAATACACCTAAAAATATTCGCCTGGTCGAAACTGCCAGGGCTATGAGGCCTCTCACCTAATCCAACCTCGTCGCCGAAAAAATCCACATCGTAAAACCAAGAATTTGAGATCTTCGCACGATGAAAATTCGGATCAACGAACACGCACGACTTAAAAATACACCTAGAAATAGAGAAGCCCTCTAGATCCGCCCCAATAATGACACACCTCTGCAAGGTAACGTATTGAAGTATCTTCCTCAAGAATACACCGCGACGAAGATCGACTCCGGTGAGATCAACACATACCCCTGCGATAGTAATACCATTACACTTTCGAGCTTTCGACACCTGGCGAGCAAATTCCTCACCAGAAATCTGCCACATTGTTTTAACTCCATTGAGGAAAAATTCCCTCGATCTCTTATGGTTCGTATCCATACCGAAAACCCCTCTCTGCTACCAAATTTATCGTGATATTCTCCCCTCCCTTACGGGAGGGGCTTCGTCTTAGTTAGATCGAGTCATAAGAAAAGGATTGTCGCCCTTTTCCTCTTCAACCTTTTCAGATGATTTTTCTTGCTTCGTCAAAGTCTGCGGATTTACAAGAGTCCGTCTTATGTCTTCTCCACAAGCGTTTAAGGACTCTGAATACCCTCCAGCGTCCAACAGGTTCATTGCTGCGTTAATATCTCTTTCAAGGACGCTTCTACAGTATGGGCATGTCCACATCCTTGTAGAAAGATCCTTTCTACCATCTTTGTTTCCACATACACAGCATATTTGAGATGATGGGTAAAACCTGTCTATTACCACTACTTCTCCACCCCTCATCTTTTGTTTATACGAGATCATGGAAATGAATTTTCCCCGACCAGCATCATAGATTGATTTAGATAACTTTTTGTTTTTGGACATTCCTGCGACATTTAAATCTTCCACGATAACAGCGTGGTTGTTGTCTGCTATCAGTGTTGATAATTTGTGCAGGAAATCCATCCTCTGGTTAGAGACCTTCTTGTTTTCTCGTGCAAGTTTTACCCTGGACTTTTTGCGATTGCTTCCTCCTTTCTTTTTTCTTGAAAGCTCTCTATTCGCCCTTGCTATTCTTTTTTGACCTTTCCTGTAAAATCGAGGATTATCAATAAAGCAGATCTCACCATCAGTAGTAGCAGAGACAAGGTAATGGAAAAGTCCTAAGTCCAAAGCAGTAGCGTCGGAAGAAAAGTCGTTATGTTGTAATTCGACCTTTGGCAACTTGACAGAAGCTATATATTTCCCAGTCTTATCCAGCTTGACAATGATGGAGCTTGCTTGAGAAATGTCTTTGCCAGCATGGAATCTAATTTTTCCAACCTTGGATACATTGATATACCCACGATTTCTTTTTGAGTCAGTGATTTCTATAGAGAAGCTGGTTCTTGTCAACTCAAAGGACTGCTTCCCATACTTTCTCTTTCTTGGCAAGGAAGCCTTTTTGCCTTGAGACCTGTTTTTAACCATAGCCCAATGGTTTTTATCAGCTAAGGAAACTGCCTGTTGTAGTGCTACAGCAGGTGCTTCTTTTAGCCACGAGTATTGGAGCTTTGCCTTAGTAGTGAGAATTTTTCTCCATTCATACATACCCCTTCTATACTTTTTACCGGGAATAGGTGTTTCTCCTTTGTTCAAAAAGTGAGTTATTCCTTTGCGGTATTCCCATTCTCTGGCGTTAATCATGCTGTTGTAGACATATCTGACACAGCCAAAAATTTTATTTAATTGAAACTTCTGTGCTTCAGTGGGGTAGAGTGCTATTCCGGAGTATCCTAGCACCGTTGGCTCTTGAGGAAAAAGCGTATACCCCTTTCCTGAAGTTGATTCTTAACTGTGTTATATCACAATACTCTATATTTTTTAAAGAGCGCCAATAAACAGTGATTTTAGAACAGGGTCGCCTAGCTACTGTGTTGTTTCAACTGGCGGAGCACCGATTGAAGTTGTCAAGAAGTATATGGAAAACCAGGGTAAGAAGCCTCGCGGTAGAGATAGGAGAAAATCATCAACAAAAGATTAGAGAAAACTTACCCCCACCCTTGACAGGCGGGGGTTTCTTTTCAGTGTCTGCTAAGACCTTCATATTACCACCAAGAGAAAGGAAGGCTAACAAACAAAGGTATGAGACCGTGAGGAAGTGGAGGGTCGAGGTGAAATTAGTAGAGTTCCGAGGTATTGAAGTGTGAGGGGTTGCGTGATTTTCAGGGTGGGGCTGAAATCTAGAGGCGTGAAATATTAGTGACGACAAGAACAACTTAAGGGTTTTGCTTTCTTGATTGGCTGGAGTCTTGAGATACTATCTCGATGGTTCTTTCTAGAAGAGAATGACTATGAATATCCATAGTGCTCTACGGGACATTTTAAAGCCTCGAAGTCCTCCAGGTGAACAAATACCCGCAGAGAATCCCTGAGGCTCTCAGGGGAGATCCTAGGGGTGAATCTGATCCCCACATGACCCGTTCGATACTCCGCCCTTTAATCCAAATATGGCATTGAAATCCGCGCACCCCTTTCGACCTTCCACTACTCTAACCCCGCCATTTCCACGTTAAAACACTAGGGTCAGCGCAACCAATAGATACTGTCTCCTCTACGGATCAAATTTCACTTGGTCATCTAAAATCGCGCAACCCATCGATACCCCACCCCTCGAACCCCTACATTTTCACCCCGACCCTTGAAATCCACGCAACCAACCCGGCCCTCAAATCACATCATCCCGGAATTTCACCCTAACCCCTCAAATCCGCGCATCCTCCCTCGCCCCTACAACCCCCTAAACCTCCAAATTTCACCTCGACCCTCCACTTCCGCTCAACCCCCATTACCTCTCAACTCCCACATCCCCGCATTCCGACCTTGACACCTCATCCCCACTAAGGTAAAATATCCACATAGGTTAAAACATCAGAGCGAAAAGGAGAGAATATATCAATGTCAATCAACTACTACGCAATCCGTAAGGACTGCCTTGACATTCTCGATCAGTCTTACAAACAGGATGTTATCCAGTTCGTCAACGTCGCAAGTGTCCATATTTGTCGGCGCAGTGGCAATAGGATCAGTTTCCAGGCTGTAGCCAAGGATGTCTATTCCATGCAGGATCTTCTTGGGATGCCTCGGGAGAACTGGCGGGATATGTCAATTTATGAAATTGACTACCGAGATGTCCTTGACACCTTTGACGACCATGACGCTATCGCGACGGTTAAGGACTGGATTAATGTCCTCAGCAATGACAAAATTGCCATTATTGACGAATATGACCGTTTTGTTGACAAGGATGAATTCCTTGAAATGGTAGACGAACTTATCAAGACTCCGGCAAGCACAACGCCAGTTCAACACACTCCATCACCGGATCCACGTATTAATCAGATCGACCAGAAGATCATTGCTGAAAACATCATCGACGAGGCAACGGGTGTTACCTTTAGTCCCCGACGGTTCACCTAGATAGAGGCAAACAAAAGACCCCTTGAGCCACCCCTTACGACCTCAAGGGGTCTTTTCCCTATCCTAACACAAAGGGGTCATAGAGGTTGTCCATCAAGGATCCTAAAGAGATTCTCTCTTGCCTTAATCTCAGAGGCAATACTTCCATCATTATGAATACTCCCCACTTCTGCCTCCCCGTCGATAAGTTGCTTCTTAAGACGTTCTTCGTCTTCGACGTTCTGGAAAGACACCACCGTCTCACCCTTCCCAGAGGGACCAATCTTAGTAATTGCAGAGAAGGTGTCAAGATCGAAAATAACAATTTTCTCACCATCACCTTTAGCAGCAATAACAAAAGGGCACTTATCGAAGGATGTCGTCCCCTCAATCCAAATACCCTTCACCTGAGTATCTGCAAAGCTGCCCCCGACGATCCAGGAGTCAACGAATTTTCCTCGAAGTAGTGTTGCAGACGAGAAATCGCACCCGTCGAGGAGACAATCCCAAAACCAGAAATAAAGCAAGTAGCAATCGGAAAAATCAGCGTCAAAGAGATCAGACCTATCAAACGAGACGCCAAGCATATTCATGTCGATGAATTCTACAAACCAAATAAACGATTCTCGAAACACTGCCGTGTGGAGACTTCCGTGCGCAAAGGGGTTCTCCGCTTTTATATCGCGATCCTCCGGATTTACCCCAACGAACTTCACGCCGTGGAACATACAGTTCTGAAACATCGATCCAGACAGGTCAGCATAGAAAAACATCGACATACTAAAAAGACAATCAGTAAACACCGGGGAATGCTCTTGCGGATGAAAGTTCACAATTACACACTGGTAGATCTTCAGGCGATCAAAGCTATCTGGAATATCCTTAACTTTTGAAAAATCAATCAAGAAACCAGTAAATTCGTCTACCCCATCTTTTACTTGGGCAAGAAACTCGTCACCAGATAGATAAGTAGGGTTTTCCTTGTAGTTCTCAGCGATCATCGCTGCAATACGTCCGTCCATAACCATAAGATTCTCTCCTTTTTGTGATTCGTTGATAGATACCCCTTTATCGTATCCGCCCCGTTGCGTAGATGTCAAGCGTAAGGGGTCGAAAAGGAGTATTGCGTGGAAACTGAGAGTAAAGGTGAGATTTGTAGGAGTTAGGGCATTGATAAGGTGAGGAAGTTGCGCAGAATTACAAGGTGAGGTTGAAATCAGAGGACGAGGAGCTTTATAAGGGCGAGGGAGGTTGCGCGGAATCGAAGGATGAGGACAAAAGCTATAAGACAAAGAAAGACCACCTAACGAATTCTCGCCAAGTGATCTTTCCCCTGCGCCCTCAAGGACACCGTGGAGCAGAGCAACCAAGTCAGTATTATCACGTCATACAGTTTACGAGACAAAGAAAACCATGTCAGATCTTCCTGTGGTGTTGCCTCGCAACTCTATAAGACTCAACGAAATAACACCTAACTCGGTTGCAATGACAACTATATACAAGGGCGAAAACAAAGTCAAGTCGATAAAAGGTCGCGCGAGAATTGCAGATTGAGGGGTGAAAACAGAGAAGACATAGCTACCATCAGAGCGAGGCAGGCTGCGCGGAATCGAAGAGTGGAATGACACATATGAAAAGGAAAAAGGGACCGCCCGACGATTTTGCGCCAAACGGTCCCCGTCCGCCACTAAGGATAGCAACCAATTCAACATTACCCCTCTATGCAATAAGAGAACCTTGGTCGGTTCCCCTGGCGTGATACCGCATAGAATCACTGAAACCCAACGCGATAATACTGACTGGGTTGCACCGATAAATATACACGAAGACAAGATAGATGGCAAATTGACAAAGAAGTGGGGCCGACGGTGTTACGCTCACCGTCGGCCCCTACGACCCTGAGTAAAGCCACACCTTTGGACAGGAGGGTTAGGTGCCAAAGATATGCAGGGTCTGCACGTCTCGGACCAATTTCTTGGCCCGTATGAACTACAATAACACATCGCAATACATTCGCGCAAACCACCCCGAACACCAAGCTCAATAGCACAATCTGGCAAAATAATCACCTAAAATACAAGGCTGCATCTACACCTCTCATCACCCTCATAGCAAGGCGCAAAAATCAGCCTCTAGAAGCCACCAGGAGAGCCGGAAAACACACGGTAAACAAATACCTACAGACTTAATAAAAGAGCGCCCAGGGCCACAGAGAGCATAAAAATGCGCCCCCTAGAAAAGACCAGGAAGGCGCACAGAGGGACACCTCTATATCTTAAAAGTCGAAGTCATCATCGTCAAGCTCTTCAACAGTGCCGACCACATACGAAGAACCACTGCCAGAGAAGAAGTCATGGCTTTCATCCCCTGTAGGGTTGAGATACCCAATTACCGCCGAAGAAGCACGAGTGTCCTCAACATCAAAGATCGCATCATAGCCAAGGTTATTCAGCGCCTTATTCGCGTTATAACGCAAAAATGCCTTCACATCCTCAGTCAACCCAATCGAATCATAGATCGTCTCGGTGTATTTGACCTCGTTCTCATACAACTTCAACAGCAGGTCAATGGTAAAGTCCTGATACGAATCTCGAACCTCATCAGGCAACTCCTTCGAGGCAGTCTGATACTTCGAACCAATATAGAAACCATGCAGCGACTCGTCGCGAATAATCAACTTAATGATGTCCGCCGTGTTCGTCAGTCTGCCATGCGCTGCATGATGCAAAGGCAGATAGAAACCAGAATAAAACAGGAACGATTCAAGCATCACAGAGGCAATCCTCAACTTATATTCATCATCGCCACCATAGTAGTCAAGGATAATCTTCGCCTTATTCTGCAAGTATTGGTTATCCTCACTCCACCGCATCGCCTCATTAATGCGTTCCGTGCTCGCAAGGGTCATAAAGATATTCGAATACGACTTCGCATGGACACTTTCCATGAAGGCGATATTGGTGTATACCGCCTCCTCGTGCTGCGTTCTCGCATGAGGGATCATCTGCACAGCCCCCACCGTGCCCTGAATCGTATCCAAAAGCGTCAACCCTGCAAACACACGCATCACAGCAGTCTGATCATCGTTGTTCAACGCACGCCAGGACTGCAAATCATTCGAAACCGGAACCTTCTCCGGAAGCCAGAAATTCGCAGTAAAACGATTCCACAAGTCAAGATCAAGACTATCCTCGATCTCATTCCAGTTAATCGCCTTAATCGGCTTTTCTTCACCCTTGTGATACTGCGACGGAGTAATAGCACCAATATGGTCAACCATAGACAAAACCTTTCTTCTCTTCGATGTAGAGGAATCTTCAACTCCTCCTACCCTAGTCCACAACGCCCCCGCGTGACAAGAGACAATACGAAAAGGGCACCACATGGGAATCTTTGCCTGTGGTGCCCTTTTTGTTTTTAAGGACTAAAAACCTATCAACCCCTGCCGGTAGAACCGAAGCCACCTTCGCCCCGCTGAGTCTCCTCTTCATCACCAAAGGAGTCAACCGGAGCAATCGCAACATTGTAATTTGCAAATACACACAGCTGGGCAACCCTATCCCCATCCTGCACCTCGAAGGGCTGATCGGTAAGGTTTACCAGCAGCGCCATAAGCTCACCACGGTAACCAGAATCAATAATGCCACCTACCGGGAAAATACCCTCCATTGCAAGGGAGGAACGCCCCTCAATCTTTGCGCTAACAGTTTCAGGAAGCGCAAGCTTCACACCAAGGGGAACTTGAGTCACCTGACCAGGAGCGAGGGTAATGTCCATCGTGGAGCGAAGATCAAAGCCGAAATCACCCTCGTGGGCCTTTTCAGGGAGATACTTCTTATCCTGGACGATAGCAAGCAATGCAGCATCGTATCCTGCCGGTCGTTTTTCATGTCGTGCCATATATTCAAAGTCCTTTGCTCATCGCAAGTTAATTAGCTTGTAACCACTAAATGCGGTTTTACCGTTCTAGCCGTGTCTTTGAGTCTTTCCAACAGTTGCCCTATTTCTTAAACGATACTAAAATAGATACAAATACTTCAATAATCGTAGAGGCTATCAAGATCTTCAGAGTGCTATCTAGCAACTTGTAAAACTGATGTAGACAGGATAAGATTACCATCTACATGACTAGAAACAAAAACTACTCAAAACAGTAAGCAGAGAGGTGGAGGTCCGTGAGCAGAGCAAAGCCGGATGACCTGTTTAAAGCCTTCACGCTTCGACCATTTGCTGCATCTACCAAAACCGGTGAAGTCCTTGACCTAAACGAAATGATGGTAGGGGTCAGGGAAGATGTCCTCATGTTGACAGAATTGACGAATTGGCATATTGGCTCGCAGATACTCAAAGACTTCCGTAGTCTCACAGAGAAAGAGAGAAGGGTAAACTCTAACACCTTAGGTTGGAGACTAGGAATTCGTGCTCCTGAAGAGGTTACGAAGACTATGAAATCCGGGGCTTCACGGTTCTCCCTTATGCTTTGTGCATCAGTCATAGATGTAGTCAAGTCCTGGAGTGCAAGGATT
>QWCJ01000480.1_pt1 | contig 25458 bp, 24 predicted proteins | sample 1972501 | NCBI WGS metagenome assembly QWCJ01 (sample SAMN09866711, study PRJNA288562) | Human vaginal metagenome isolate term2_vaginal, whole genome shotgun... | isolation source: vagina | host: Homo sapiens | place: USA: California
AGGCGCTGAGGATGAGGTCGAAGGGAGCGTACTCACGTACGTGACCGAGACCGAATTCCGAAAGCAACGCAGCAGATCGCCTTCGTGCAACAGTCTCTAGAGAGGGGCGCATCTAATATCGGTATTAGAGATTTCTTTTACCGGTATTAGTCGCGCCTAATATCGGTAAAAGAATTTCCCCTGAGGAAGAGGGGGCAGTCACGCGGGGTCCCTCCGCTGGCGCCCATGGCGGTACTGGTAGTAGTAGCCGATGGAGGCGATCGTGAAGTAAAGTGCGGTCAGCACCCACATAGCCCTACACTGTATCAGGATGTCATAGAGGGATGCACCGGTACCCAGCAGGGCAATATACCCCTGCACCGCATGCGTGCTTGGGATCAAGTAGGCAAGAGTCTTCCAGAGGGCGGGGATATTCTGCCACGGCCACACCACACCGGTGAGGAAAAAGAAGACCAGCGACAGCGGGACGATGTAGATCAGCACCACCTCACGTCTCTTGAAGAGGAAGGAGAGACTGATCGACATAAAGACCACCGACAGCAGGTAGGGGATGATGAAGATCAGCATCCTCAGCGGGTCCGTCAGGATGGGGATCCGCAGGCAGTACGGCACGATGCAGAGCACCCAGATACTGAGGAGCAGGTAGAGGGCAAAGTAGATGATGCTCTTATTGATCACCATCCGCATGGGCCCATGGATCGTTGACGGGACGAGGTAGTGCGTGTCGTTGCTCTCCCTTGCTGTAGCCGCCAGCATACAGATCCCCATGATCAGCGTCTGCTGGAGGATCAGGATCAGGATCGGTGGCATCAGGAAGGTACCGATCCCGCCCACGGGATTGTAGTACCCCTTCCCGTCCTGATAGACCGGTCGCACCTCTATGTCGGTCAGCGCCTTGGTCGACTTCCCGGCACGCTCCGCATGGATCTCCCCACCCATCTGGAGCGCATTATTATTCAGCGCCACCATATAGTTCTTGTAGTACAGCAGCACATTCCCGAGGCTCATCAGCTCCACATGAACCTGGTCATCGCCCCTATAGAGATCGGCCTGGAAGTCTCTCGGGATCCGCGCATAGCCATAGGCATCCCGATCCATAATCATCTCCTCTGCCATCTCGATCGTCGGGACGACAGCCACCACATCCACCTCCTGCGAGGCATCCACCCGCCGTATATACTCGCGGGAGAGGGCGCTATTGTCCTCATCGACCATGACCAGCTTTGCCTCCTCGACCACCTCGGTATTGTAGAAGGCTGCGTAGAGGAAGGGGTAGACGATCGGGACGAAAAAGAAGAAGAGCAGCACACCGGCATCCCCCTTGATCGCATTGATCTCCGTTCGCCAGATCGCCTTGGTATCGGCATGGAGGAGGGAGAGGCTCCGCCGCCACTTATTATCGGACATAAGACACTTCTAAGAGCTCACGCTTGAGGTTGCGACTGCAGAGCAGCGGCAGCAGGACAAAGGCTGCCAGTCCCAGGTAGTAGGGGATGCTCAGCGCGAGGGGAAAACCATTGAGTGACTGATCGGTATAGATCATATAGTAATACCTCATCGGGAAGAGGTAAGAGAGGGTGACGAAGGGAGAGTACATCGCATCGAGAGGGAAGGAGTAGCCGACGATGGAGAAGGTCAGCACACCGAAGAGGCTTGCGAGACTCACCCCGAGCCTAAGGATCGGGACAAGGGTGATGAAGAAAACACCCAGCGCCTCAGCCGCAAGGATCAGCAGCAAGAGTGCAAGCAGCATAGGCCCCCAGCCATTGGCGAGCGGGAAGCCACAGACGGTGTAGAGCATCCCGAGACAGGCCGACCCGATCACCAGCCAGATAAGCGTATGGACAGCCAGCTTCCCAGCAAGGGCGACATGCATACTGCCCCCTGCGGTCTCCAGCCACTCCTCCGCAGACTCAGCCTTGATTTCCACACCGATCGCATAGGCAGTCACCTGCATGATCAGCAGCTGGATGATCCCGAGGATGAGGATATTACTGAGGTAGACGGAGTAATTGAGCCACTTATTCCCCTTGATCTGATCCTTAACGACGATCGGCATCACATTGGCCATGATCTCCGTCTCCGTCTTGCCCATCAGGGTCCCCATCTGGAGCCCCACGGCCCCATTAGCCATCTCGCTGATCATGCGGAGGTTCTTATAGCTCAGGTTTCCGCCGATGATGGAGTGATAATTGAGGTAATAATTGATGGTGGGCTGCTTGCCGGAGGAGACTTTCTCGGTAAATCCTCGGGGGATGACGAGGATGCCGAAAGCCTCATTTTGCTGCATCAGCTCACGCGCCTCGGTGAAGCTTGCCGTCCTCAGCACCACATGGCTCTCAGAGAAGCTGTCGAGATTGTCCACCAACCTCCGCGTATTGGACGTATTATCCAGATCCACGACAGCGATCGGCAGATCGCCCGGCAGCCCCTCACCCATAAGGGTAAGGAGGAAGACGGCAAAGAACATCGGCACCACGATCATCCCTGCAAAGTAGATCGAGTGGGTGGAGACCAGCCTCCACTCACGCTGCATCACTCTGAGGAAAGGAGAGGATGTACTCACGAGACGACGCTTCACTTCAGGTTAGACCTATCGATGACGACACTCATCCCCGGCTCCAGATCCTCTATCTCATCGACGAGCTCCGCCTTCACCTCAAAGGTGCGGAAGTCGATCTGCCCCGTAGGCTTCTTCGCCTTGCGGACAGAGTAGATCCCCATATCCTTGAGATGAACCACCCTGAGGGTGCACTCCTTACCCCCAAGTGCGGGGATCGTCCCCCTGAGCGTAGTGCCTCTGTGGATGCCCGGCAGACGATCCTCGCTGAGAGCAAAGACCACATAGCACGAGGTGGGGTCTGCCACATTCATCACTGGAGACCCAGTGCCGACCAGCTCACCCACGTGGGGGACAATGTCGGTGACGCGACCATCGAGCGGCGACGTGAGCGCTCCCTCCTGTACGTAGAGATCCACCTCCTTGAGCATTGCGTCCATATTGCTTACCAGTCCCCGGGTGGCACCGGTGCGATCAGAGAGGACCCCCTTTCGGGAGAGCTCGTAGCGATTCTTAGCAGCAGCCTCCGCAGCCTCGGCAGACTTCACGAGAGCCCGCGCCTGATCGTACTTCTGTGCCGACACGACGCCCTCCTTGTAGAGATTCTCCACGCGACGAAAGCTGGACTGAGCCACGTCAAGGGTCACCTTGGCACTCTGCCACATCTGGTGGGCGGCCTCCTGCATCTCGGCGGGGCTGCCGCCGGAGAGGGAGCGATTGAGCGCCAGGGCCGAGGCACGCATGGCCTCCGCCTGCTCCCGCTTGGCGTATACCTCAGGCGAGTAGATCCGCACTAAGGTATCACCCTTATGGACCATCTGCCCCTCCTCCACGAGATACTCCGAGATACGCCCCGGCACCTTACCGGAGATACGGATCTCATCCACCTCCACATGCCCGATCACCTCCGACTCCCGGGGGGAGAAGAAGACAAATCCTGCAAGTGCCACGAGAGCAATAACGATGAGGGTGGTGACGATGGTGACCACCATTTTATGTCTCAGCTCCTTTGAGAGGGAGCTCTTCTCTTCTGTCTGTACCATTATCCTAAATACTATTATTTGACAAAGCGTGCCGTGGGGACATAGTGCCTGATCTTGCTCTCACTGGACTTCAGCGCGATGGCGGCGTCGATGTATTGGTCGTAAGCAGCGGACCAGGAGGTCTGAGCCTCCGTCAGTCCGAGGAGTGGGATCACCCCCTCCTTGTACCCCAGCTGAGCCCGCCGGAGGGTCTCATCGGCACTGCTGAGGCTGAGCCGTGCAGCGGAGAGCTGCTTGTACGCCTCCTGATTGGTCAGGAGGAGCTGATGGATCTGGAGGTTGATCTTCTCCCTCGCATCCGTCAGTTGCCTTTGCTTGATCTCCCGCTCGGCGGCGGCACCTTTTCTCTTAGTGACACCTGTGTAGATGTCCGTGAGAGGGATCTGCAGACCGAGTGCCACATGCCAGCTGCCACCATACTCATCCTGCATCCCGGCAAAGAGATTGGGGTTAATGGTGGTATAGCCACCGAGAAGGACCAGCTTGGGGAGGGCGTCCGCCAGTTCCACCCGCTCCTTGGCCGCAAAGATCTTATCCGCCGTCTCGAGCGCCCGTACCTCAGGTCGTGCCGCAATGCCGGAGGCGATCTCCTGATCAGAGAGGAGGATAGGCGTCTGTGAGACCTCATCACGGGCCCCATCGATCGTCACCTCGTCCGCCAGACGGTAGTGGCTCTCCAGCTCGATGCCACACTTCTGGGCAAGCAGCATCTTGGAGAGGGAGAGACCATTCTCCACCTTGAGCCGCAGCTGATTGGCATCGCTCTGCTTGACCCGTATGGAGAGCGCATCTGCCTCGGTGGCGACGCCTTCCTTGACCGCCAGGTCCACATTCTCCACTGCTTCGTCAAGGAGAGCGGTGAGCTTCGTCGCCAGCTCCAGCTTACCCGAGAGGGAGACCACCTGCCAGTAGGTGTCCTCCACGCTCAGCTCCAGCTCACGCTCCTTCGTCTCCACCATGATACCGGCAAGGTCGACCGCCGAGGAGGCCATCTTATAGCCATTAAAGATCTTACCCCCCATAAAGATCGGCTGCACAAAGGAGACCGTACCCACCCTCGTATTACCGAGGTCGATGGCGGTCTTATCCTTGATCCTCTCCGGCAGGTACTGCCCCAGCCCGAGGAGCGCATGGTCCCAGTCGATCGGCTGGAGAGGCTCCTCTATGTGGGAGTAGACTGCGCCGAGGGAGACCTTTGGGAAAAAATTAACCCCCACCTCACCTCTCTTCGCCTTGGCCGCATCGACCTTCAACTCCTCAGCCTTCAGCAATTCGTTACTCTCCGTCGCCATACGGATACAGTCCTCCAGCGAGTAGACCGTCTCCTGTGCAAGAAGGGCAGGGGTCGCCAAAAGGGTCGCCAGCAGCGTCAAGGTCAGGCTATTGAGGACACTCTTCAGATTTCTCATATCAATTCTCATCATCTCTGGTAAATCATCCTCCCCGCCAATAGTCAGAAAACCGGGGAACGGATACGGAACTCAGATGCACATATGTGCAAAAGGTTAAAAGAAGACCTTTGCAAAATGGTCTTTCGCCGAAAAAGCACCGCTTTTTCGGCAGGAACTTTGCAGAATGCCCCAGATGCAAGGAACTGAGAGTGAGGGCGAATGTTGCGCAATAGGGGCTACCGTACACAAGACACCATACAATAGTCGGGGAGCCTGCGACCGATATCGGCCACAGGCTCCCCGCTATTGGGACTTAGTTAGTTATCGATCAGGCGCCGTGAAACTCGTAGGTCTCGCCGATGTGGAGGGCGAGGAGCGTGAAGAGGCGCTCCGTCAGCTCATCCGTCACCTCGAGGGCACGGGTCAGCATATCGTCAGAGAACCTCTGCAGCAGATCCTGTGCAGCCAGAGGGCGATCCTTGTAGATGGCGAGGTACTCCTGCTCCATCTCCCTCTGTCGCTGTGCGATCTCCTCCTCGAGCTGAGCGTAGGTCTCCTGGATCACCGGGGCATAGCGATTGTAGTCGGTCATGCCGAGGATCTGGACGTGGCGGAACTTCCAGTACGCCGACTTATTGCACGACTCACCGCCGCCGATGCGGTACGCCTCGGGGTAAGACTTGATCCCCTCGTAGAGCGGGAGGAAGATGCCGAGCGCTGCCATGCCCTCACACATATAGTCGATCTGACCGATCTCCTTGGGGAGACCGGGGCGGCGCTGCAGGATGTGGGTCTGTGTGGTGCGGAAGATCGAGATCGGGCGCCACGGCTCCTTGGGATTGCAGTGGAGGTAGGGATCGTGATCCGTATCGTTGTAGTGCGAGCGGAAGCCCTTCTTGATATCGCAGAGGGTGAGCTTCTTATCCGACTTAAGGAAGACGGGGAAGTCATTCTTCGTCACGTCCTGCTCCTTGGAGGGAGTGTACATCTGCTGCAGGTACCAGACGCGCGGGTAGCTGTAGGTGGTGTCGAGCTTCTCATCCCGGGCATAGGCCTCGTGGAAGTCAAAGTCGCCCTCATAGAGATGGTGCTCCTTGGCGAAGTCGATCAGATCCTCGGAAGCGAGGTAATTGGCCTTATCCTTGGGGTCGTAGTCGCGGAAGCGGCTCTGGTTGCCGGAGACGAAGTACTTATCCTCAGGGATGCGAGTGGCGAGCCAGCGGTGACCGGAGGCGGTCTCGAGGTACCACATCTCGTGCTCATCGATGAAGCTGATGCCGAAGCCCTCAGCGATGCCGTGCTTCTCGATCAGTGAGCCAAGACGCTCCACGCCCTCACGCGCAGTGGTGATGTAGGGAAGGACGATATTGAAGACCGAATTCTCCGCCAGACCATCCTCCACGAGCGGGTCATACTGCAACACCTTTGCGCTACTGAAGATACTCTCCGTGGCGCTCATGCCGACTCCCTCGCGATTGAAGCCGGCACTACCCCACTCGCCGTGCAGGTGGTAGGGTGAGAGGGCGGAGTAGCCGATGCGGCGCTTGGGGAGCTTGCAGCGGAAGGGGGTCTCCTTGGCGATAAACTCCTCCGGACCATTCTCCGTGGTCTCAAAGATCTCTAAGTTCTTCGCCACCATGGCGTCCCAGTCCTCGGAGCGGGCAGCGATCATTGATCCGTCCTCCATCAGCTCCTTGCCGACGATGATGGTGGTGCACTCGGAGGGGTAGCGGTTGGTTTGTTTTTTCATGAGATAAGTATATGGTTTTTGTATAAAATGATTGATGTCACTTGGTGCGAAGACCGCCCTGCGATCTCGCTCCCCGACAAATGTAGGGAAAAAGGCGTGTCTCGCCCACCTTTTTCCCTTAATCTTTCTGAAAGCCTCTCCCCTCAGAAGGGCATGTAGGGTGCGAGGCGGAGGGAGTCGTCGCGGGTGAAGTCTCCGGTGGACATCAGGTGCGACCAGTCGAGGGGCTGCTCCTCCTCTAAGAGCCTGCGGAGGGTGCGCTTGTGGCGCCACGAGAGATAGGGGTGGTAGCTGATGCTGTCTATGGTGAGGGTGAGGGGCCTGACCGCTGTCCCTACCGTGAAGTAGGGGTGGATGGCATCGTAACGCTCCCGGTCCATGCCGTAGACCTCCTGGAGCTGCTCCACCACGTAGTACCCGCCGAGGAGGTCGCGGTACTTGACGATACGGCGGGCAAAGGAGCTACCGATGCCGGGGACGCGCTTGAGGAGCGTCGTGTCGGCGCTATTGAGGTCAATGGTGGCGCCGGGCTTGAGCTTGGGGAGGTACGCCTCTGCCCGCTTGGCCTCGGGCGGAGGACCGGGATAGCGGTCGGTGCGAATGGGGGCGGGGGTATTCTTCTCCTTCTCTACAGGAGCCTGAGGCACCGTGTCGAGCTTCGCCACGACCGGCGGGATGGTGTCCGGCACCTCGGTCATGCCGGGGAGTCCCTTCGCCGTGACACCGGAGTAGAGCACGTAGGAGAGGATCAGGACGACGAGGAGGATGAGGACCACCCGGTCGCTCTTATTAAATCGGAGCCTCATCGCCACCCTGCTCGCTTACGATCCGACCATCACTCAGGAGTAGCGACCGATCGGCGATCTCCGCCGTCTCCCGGTCGTGCGTCACGACGATGAAGGAGAGCCCCTCCTCCTCGCGTAGCCGGAGGAAGAGCTCAAGGAGCTCACGCTTACGGACGCTGTCAAGGGCGCCGGTAGGCTCATCCGCCAGCACGATCTCGGGATGATTGATGATCGCTCGCGCCACGGCGACCCGCTGCTTCTCCCCGCCCGACAGCTCCGCCGGGCGGTGGTCCAGCCGATCACCGAGGGAGAGACGGCGAAGGAGCTCGCCCGCCTCAGCCATCGCCTCACGGCGGCTCTTACCGCTGATCATCGCCGGGATGGCGACATTCTCCACAGCAGTAAACTCGGGCATCAGCTGATGAGACTGGAAGACGAAGCCGAGATGACGATTGCGGAAGGCGGCACGCCGATCGCCCGATAGGGCTGACAGCCGCTCGCCCTCGATGATCACCTCACCCCGATCGGGGGCATCAAGTGTGCCGATCACCTGCAGGAGCGTTGTCTTGCCCGCCCCGCTGGCACCGACGATGGCGAGGATCTCTCCCCGGTGGAGCTGCAGGCTGATGCCCCGCAGGATCTCCAGCCGACCGAAGCTCTTGTAAATATCCCGCACCTCCATCAGGGGTGCATCAGTGGGTGTGCTGCTCATGACTCAGGGTGTAATAGGTGATTAAGCGCCACGTAGGCGCAGTAGCCCCCCACCATCGGTGGCATATAGGAGATGGTGCCGGGGGTGGACTTCTTATTCTGCTCCCCCTCCGTCAGGACGATAGCCTCCTCCACCGGTAGCTCGGTCGAGAAGACGACGGGGAAGTCAAGCTTGACCCCGAGGTGGCGCAGCCGCTTGCGGATCATCTTGGCGAGCGGGTCATTGAAGCTCTTATCCATGCGTGCCACCCGGATCTTCGTCGGGTCAGTCTTGGCACCCGCCCCCATGGCACTGACGAAGGGGATCCCGTGCTGCTGCATATAAGCGATGGCGAAGACCTTGGGCGCCAGCGTGTCGATGGCATCGATGACGAAGTCGTAGGGGGCTGCCGAGAGCACCTCCTCCATACGCTCATCCCGCAGATACTCAGCGATCACCTCCAGCCGAAGAGCGGGATTGATCGAGAGAAGGCGGTCGTGCCAGAGGGTGGCCTTGGGCTGGCCGATCACCGACTGTGTAGCGATGATCTGGCGATTGATATTGGACGGGGTCACCACGTCGGCATCGACGATCGTCATCTGCCCCACTCCGCCTCGGGCAACCATCTCAGCGGCAAAGCCACCGACGCCCCCGAGACCGAGCACCAGCACATGCGCTCTCGAGAGTCGCTCGCAGCCCTCCGCCCCGACCAGCAACCGCAGCCGGTCAAATGTATGATCCTCTTCTTTCATAGGTCTCAAAGGTAGCGATTTTTCACCGCTTCATAGGGCGTAGATCTGCTTTTATGCGGAAGTGTGGGAGTGGATGGGAAAAGAGATTACCTTTGTTGAGGAGACAATGGACAATAGAGGAAGCTGTTAAGAGGCTATGGAAACAGCAGAGATAAGGGAGCTGACATCGGCATTTGTCCCGGAGGAGATCCTTCGGGACTTTGAGCTGAAGGAGGTGGAAAAGGAGGGCGGGGTCTACCGCCCCTATATGGACGAGAAGGACGATGAGAGCCATTATCCTCCTGAGCTGACGGAAGCCAAGGAGGTGGCCCGATGTGGCTACATGAATCCCTGCGAGATCCGGACTTTTCCCAAAAGCGGAAGCAGATCGAATCGCATTACACTCCATTTTCGCATTTATTCGGGAGAACACCGAAAGCACAAAGATTGGCTGTGCCTAAGAAATCACGATAGTCTGCTTCCGTGAAGAGGACGTGCAGCTTTACCGCGACTATTTCTGGTGTCCAATGCTGCATTTTGGCATAATTATATACGTAATTTTGCGACGAGTGTTCATAATATGAAACTGATAGAGATAACAACAAAAGAAACCTTCGCGGCATTCTGCGCAAAGGAATTTCCTAACCAACCCTACAGTTGGGACGGTGATTGGTGCTTTGTCCAAGCAGGAACTCATTTGGGTGATTGCCTTCATTATGAATTTAATGGAGGCAAGGTCAGCTTGCATATAGAGAGTGAACCGGGAACCTGGAGAGGGATTCGCAACTATCTTAATGCACATGCTCCTTATGCTAACATAACTCCAAAAGACTGGTGGGGACGCCAAAATGGGGCATGGACATTAAAGACAGAGATTACCTGTGAGTCGGATTTTTATCAAGCATTCAAAGATATTCGTGATGCTTTGGAATATCATATTATACAGTATGAGAGGGGACTTCAGATTGAACGTAGAGTGATAGAGGCAGAAGAAAGGAACAAGTTACGTTCTTCAATACAAACTGTCGGCGAGACCCTGACTGCTCAATTGCGAATACCACATTACCAACGCCCATATCGTTGGACAAAGAACAACGTACTGCAATTATTAAAAGATATCCGCGACAGTTGGAAAGCTGAAAAGCAGACATATAGGATAGGCAGTGTAATTCTCCACGCAGAGAAAGAATATAACGACATTGTGGATGGGCAGCAGCGCATCACCACGATTGCGTTGCTATTACATGAATGTGCGATGCCCACACCGGTAATGAAGACTCTTAGATACGCCCATGCCGACTCGCTAAAATCCATTCGTGACAATCGCCAGGTTATAGCTGACTGGCTTAGAGAAAATGTTGAAACCGGAAAAGACCGAGAGGACTTTGCGGATTATGTAATGGATAACTGTGAGTTTGTACAGATTATCGTTTCTGAGCAATCGGAGGCCTTCCAGATGTTTGATTCTCAAAACGGACGAGGCAAGGAACTGGAAGCATATAATTTACTCAAAGCTTTCCATATTAGAGCTATGGAACAAAATAGTCAGGAGGAACGCATCGCATGTGACGTAAGATGGGAAGCCGCTACGCAATATGACGCAACCCCTTTGATTCCAGACTATGGTAATATCGACATTCTACGCCAGATATTCAATGAGCAACTTTATCGTTCTCGTCGGTGGACACGCACGACAGAAGCCAAGAAGTTCTCCAAAGCGAAAATCGGCGAATTTAAGGGATGTACTATAGATAAAAACCATCTGGCTGAATTCCCCTTCCAAAATCCACAGTTGCTCTTGTACCTTACAGCAAAATTCTACGAAAGCACGCTGAAGGGCACAATCGCCACGGCCAATCGCTTTTTGCATGGCGATCCTGAAAACGTTGACCCGTTTGCAAACATAAACCAAACCATTGTGAATGGAAAGTCGTTTTTTGAATATGTGGAAACGTATGTTGAACTATACAAACGACTGTTCATCCAGTTAGGTACGCACCAACTTGCAGGCTTCAAGCGATTCTACTATCAGCATTGCCTTGATTACAGATGTTCAGATCCAGAAGCGATGCGCAAGAAACCGTATGCGCATCAGCCCAAAGGAGAAGCGGCTCGTAATGGAGACGGATATTTGAGAGAGGTGTATAAATCGCTGATAATATGCCTTTTCGACAAATTTGGAGAGAAGGCCTTGGTTCGTCACTACAAGACCCTTTATCGTCTCGTATATGCTGAGCGAATAACGCATGAGCAGGTAAGAGACAAGACCGCTGACAGACTGCCTCATCCGTATTTCGAACTGATATACCGTGCCAAAGATATGGCATCCCTCTCGCAATTGGACGACATGCTGGCAGACAAGCTGAAGGAAATAAGAAGCACTTGCGATAAAGTGCCACCAAACATAAAAGACCTCATTCTGAAAGGATAATATGAAAACAGAGAATCTCAACAAGAGCATCACCGAAATCTTCGGTGCTCGCTACATTATACCTTTGTACCAACGTAATTTCGCATGGCGGGAAGAACAGATTCTGCGGCTGCTTCAGGATATATACGAAGCATATACGAGTAATCCCGAAGGTAATTACTTTATTGGCAGCCTTGTTGTCCGGAAACGCCGCGATGATGACTTTGAGGTGATAGATGGCCAGCAACGTTTGACAGTCCTGAGTCTTATTACACGCTTTCTCGGCATTAATAGTAACAACTGCCTTTATTACGATTCGCGGCCAGACGTGGAGGAATATCTTAAAGCTTTTTACGCGAACCCTCTAACGGCCAGCGTAAACCACCCATCTGTAACATATCTCAAGGAGGCTGTGAATACTATTGCCTCAGCAAATCTCGCAGAAGGTATGCCAGGCAATAAGGTCGTAAAATTAGGTGAAGACGAGAATTTTGCTCAGTATTTTGCCAACCACGTCATACTGGTCAGAGTTGAAATCCCTGAAGACACCGATGTGACCACATATTTCGAGATTATGAATAACCGTGGAGAACAGTTGCAAGAGCACGAGATTCTCAAAGCGTTGTTGATTGGTAAAATGGACGATATCGGCAAGCAACAAGAATTTGCACTTATCTGGGACGCATGTTCCCAGATAGATGTGCCAATACAGAAGGCTATTCCTCCTTCACGGCGCAGGTGTTATTTCGGTGACGGCTTCTGCGATTACAAATTTCATGGTTTGACTGAGAGTGGCGAGAAATCCGGGGAACCACCTGTTGGTTATACCATTGAGGAAATTCTAAACGGGAACGATTGTGGAACGGCGTCTTATGATGTAAAGCCCGAAGATGATGATATCGAATTTCCAACGGAAACTGATTATTCATCCATCATCGACTTTCCCAACTTCATCATGCACCTGTTTAAAGCTTTTTACGAAGCAAATTACGAGAAACAAACAGGCAGTCTTGTTCCGTTGGATTCCAAATATATGCTGCACGTCTTTGGTGAGCTTAAGGATGCCATAGACCCAGAAGAATTTATCGGGAATATGCTTCGTACAAAGACGTTTTTTGACCGTTACGTAGTAAGAACAGTAGAGGTGGAAGAGTCAGAGAAGGGCGATGACGACGAGGCAGTGACTTGGATACTTATACGTCCTGAGCAAAGTGGCAATAAAATGTATTTCAGAAATACGTTTGAAGGAGATATACAAAAGCGCATAGTTAAAGCACTATCCATGCTTCAGGTAACGTTTCGCACGCGCAAATACAAGAATTGGCTACAAGAAGCAATACGATGGTTCGCAAAAGCTGACAATATATCTGTAAACGCAAACGAATACATTACCTTCTTGGACGAATACATTTTGCAACGTGCCGACTCGTCAGACATGCACATAAATGAATATAAACCCATCGCTCTTGATCAGTCCCTTTGCCGCAACAACAGCCTGTCCGATGGTGTGCGCACACCCCATTTCCTTTTCAATCTGATAGACTATCTCTACTGGGTGGAAAGGTTTATACACAAGTCCTGCCACCAGATACGACATACAGACAAGCTGAAAGATTTTTCTTTCCGATATTGGAACTCGGTAGAGCACCACCTTGCCCGTAAAAAAGCAGAGAATATAGATGGTGCAGACGAATATATTGACAATCTGGGGAACCTTTGCTTAATCAGCAAAGGTGCCAACTCACGTCTTAATGACCGAGACGTTAAGGAGAAAGTGCAAACGTATAAGAACAAGAACATGGGCGCAAACCGTCAAATTATGTACTTTATTACGGAAGCCAACCAATTTGAATGGGATGAGAAAGTCATTAGAAACCATTACAACGACTTGTTAAGTCTATTAGCTAAACGGGCGACTATACTCTGCACTACAGAATGAAATTAGGTGGCAATGCTTCGATTTGGCATAAGCGCCATACTACCTTTGCCCCATCAAACGCAGACAGGTATATGCCAATGACACGAAAAGAGAGCACAATCAATATTGAGCGCATTGAAGCGGCCAAGGATGTCGCAACCTTGCGCGAGTTGTTGCAGTCGGTGGAAGGAAACATAAAGGGTATCATCGGGAACGATCCATTGAGTTTCTTTCTCGAACGTCCCTCACAAAACATCATAGAAGAAATAGACAACTACATCGGTCTGCGAACTGTGATATTGGACAAGATGTTTACCTATGCTCCCGATGAGATTGAACGCATAGAGCAGGTGAACACGCTCCTTACGGACTTGCGCAGGAATATGTGCCGGCGTATCTGTGCATTGTACCGCACTTTACTGGCCCATGGCGTTGACGAAAGTTTCGATGACGACTATGAGGTGGAGGGCAAACTGACTGTAGGAATTGAATACGATAGCAATGAGGGCGATTATGGGACCGTCCTGCATTTGGAAAACGATGCTTACTATGGTTCAGACTTTGCTTATATGCTGTATGTCATCATGAACAACGAAGAAGAGAGACGTTGCGCTCTTGGCTACATTGACAACTGCTGTGTGCGACACGAAGAAGGAAACACGCCAGACATGACGGACAAGGATTTGCTTGTCGTTGACTTCGCATATTTGGACGATGGCACCAGTTGGGACGAGTGCCTGCATCGCGATGATCTCAAGCATATCTGCTTTGGGTACGCATTCCATTCCCTCTATACCCATAACCCTTATGCGCTGGCCGACATCGTGCGCATCAACAGTTTTGATGTGAATGTTCAATTGGTATGTCAACGGCTAACAGACCAGGCCGGTCAGCGATACAAAGACATAACCAAGGACAATGAGTGATTTTGACAAGAAACGCCAGGAGGACAACATAAGAGTGTTGCACCTGTTGGAGGGATGTGATGTTTGTTGAAGCAACCGCTTCAGGAGCAGAACGAATGCAAAAAGCCATAAGCATAATAGAGAAAAAGGCTGGCGCTCTTGCTCCCCTTTGCGCCCTTTCTTCGGGCACCGCTTATATCATTCAGTTCGTTGATTTTCCCACCGACCAAATGCGTGTGGAAGAAATGGCATCAACAATATAGCCCTATGCGCTTAGAGATTCTTAAGTTGCGGAAGCTACGCGATATACAGAAGCGTTCTGTCAAAGCTTTTGTTGAAGCAGAACTGCGCAAGACATCTGCCAGACGATACAGCATAGAGCACAAGGCTGACTCATTTGAAGTAATCGTAACTCCATGTGCACAGGTGATACGTTTCTCTGCGCGTTATGATGACTTCCAGACAACCTTGTCAGGACTGGCTGACGCAATAAACAGCCTTGACAAGATGTGGAAAGAAGTGACTGACCTTGCAAAAAGCAAAGGCATCAGCAGTGTCGGACAAATCGTGCACTTCTCTGACTATAAATGGACCAAGCTATACGACTGACATGAACATATCGATTAACACAAACGAGCTGCAACAACTGCTCCAGGCAACCCCGGCTGCGCAGAACGTAATGCTGGTTGGCAAGCACGGTATAGGCAAGTCGGAGATACTGACCGCCTTCTTCGCCTCCAAGGGACAACGGGTGGTGACGCTGTTCCTCGGCCAGATGAGCGACCCTGGCGATCTGATAGGATTGCCGACGAAGAATGAAGCCACAGGCAAGACTGATTTCATGCCGCCCTACTGGTTCCCGACAGATGGGAAGCCGATAGTGCTGTTCCTCGACGAGCTGAACCGCGCCCGTCCGGAGGTGCTGCAAACGGTGATGGACCTGACGCTTAACCGTCGTCTTGCTGGCCGAGCTTTGCCACAAGGTAGCCGTGTTATCGCCGCCGTGAACGATGGCGAGGAATACCAGCTCACAGACCTTGACCCTGCCTTGGTGTCCCGCTTCAACATATACCAATTCCGGCCAACGGCTGAGGAATGGTTGCTGTGGGCATCAAAAAACAACGTGGATGAGCGTGTGGTCCGCTTTATCGGAGAGAATCAGGCATACCTTGAAAGTCAGGACGACACCAAAGACACAGGGCTTGACAAGACACCTGACCGCCGTGCTTGGAAACACGTGTCCGACATGATTGCTGGGACAAGCGAATTGGGCATATTCCATAAGAAACTCATTGCCGGTATCGTCGGCGTGAAGGCTGCGACAATGTTTTTCAACAGCGTGGTGGCCGACAACAGTATATCTGGCAAGGAGGCTATGCTGAATTATGCCAAGTACCGCGTCAGAATCTCCAAGATGCAGCTGCATGAGTTGTCCCTGTTCAACGAGTCCATCTTCCGCTTCATCGAAGCGGAAGACATTCAAGACTGCAAAACGACCGTGGCCGAATCCTTGTCCGCCTACATCAAGATGCTGCTCTCCACTAAGAAAAGCGAGGCATTTGCCCACTGGATTTCAACTTACAGCAGCGGCAACTATCCCAAGACAACGGTGTTCATCCTCACCGACATCCCCGACCTGTACGCCAAGATTCAGAAATTCATTGCAGAGTTATGACGGCATCTCCTTCTGATCGCTTCAAGCAGCTGGCAGAGCACTGGTTTCTGACTGAACCTGCCTTTTTCGCCATTTATTGCAGTCATGCGTTGACGATGAATCCACGCATCAACTGCTATATGCGTATCGGTAAAGGGCGGCTGGAGTATAATCCGGGATGGCTGCGCGAGTTGTCAGACGCGGCGTTTGAAGAAGTAGTGAGGATAGAGATGTTGCGTGCCTTCCTGAAACACCCCTATGAGCGTCAACCGACAGGGGCAACCCGCAAGAACATGTATTCTGCCAGCGACATGGTGCTCACCTCTCATTATAAGTTCAGAATCATCCAGCTAAAAAAGCCTTCGCTATACCATCTTCCCTCAAAGATGCACTACGAATGGTATCTGACACACATTGCACCAAGAGTACCCGGCGGGAACAGCGACCCGGCGGACATCCCTAATGACGACTCCAACCAAGAGTCTGACGAAGCACAAGGTCAATCACCAGATAGTACAAGTGATGGAATGCAGGGTCAGGAAGATCAGGATGTAAGTAACGAAGACATTACATCAACGCCACCCGATGATGAAACACAAAATATAGAATGCACTCATCAGAATCTTGACGGAGCCGATGAAGATGATTCAAGGCAGCCAGATTATGGTGAAGCCGCAGAGCTTTGGGAAGAGGATGAAAGCCGCCAGTTGGAAATCAACGAACTCATAATGCAGATCAAGGATTGGGGCAGTATTAGCGGTGGCATGGTCGAACAGATTATGGCATCCACACAGGCCAAGATCGATTACCGCAAGGCTTTGGCTGGATTCCGTGCCTCGGTAATTTCCAGCAAACGCACTCTGACACGGATGCGTCCAAGCCGTAGGTGGGGATTTGAGCAGATGGGCAGCAAATATGCCTTCTCCACCAGCCTGTTGATTGCCGTCGATACCAGTGGCTCCATATCGACTGAAATGCTCAAGCACTTCTTCTCCGTGATAGTCAAGTTCTTCAAATACGGCATTGAGCAAATAGACGTAATCCAATTCGATTGTGTCATACAAGGCGAGTGCATGTCCCTGAAAAAGGCGAAGAAGCAGAACCGTTTTGCCGTACACAGACGCGGTGGCACTTCCTTTCAGCCGGTGTTTGACTACTTGCATGAGCACAACCGCTATGATGGACTTATCATCCTCACAGATGGATATGCGGAGGTTCCACATAAAGATTTCTCAACAAGGGCACGCATCCTATGGGTCTGCGAGAGTGAAGATTGTTATAACCAACACAAGCAATGGATGAGCCAACTGGGTCGCTGTTGCTATATGAACCTTAAATAGAGTTAGGATGGACGAGGCAACAGTTATCAAGTATTTGAAGCGAGGCGAACATATAAGCACCATACGAAAGGCAGTGCTCAAAGAGTACTGTCCTGGATGGAACTACAAACATCGCTTGCCCTCAGACGCACAGCCTGAGTTTTGGCTGTCTGAATTGAAAAGCCTGGGCTTCAACGAAGCCAATGTAACCACAACTGACAACAAGTGGTGCAGCTATGTCAAAACCACCTGGCTCTTGACAAAAGGGGAGTTCAAGGTAGAGTTTAATTGGGAAGTGTCCGGAAAGAAGGAGAAAGAACTCTGTTCCCACATCCGATTCTTGACTCCTTTGGAAGACTACATTACGATAGGCAATCCGAATAAGACACTTGCGGAAGAGATAGCGACCATCATAAGCCGATGGCCAAAGTTTGCAGCCGAATGGAAAGGCATCGAAGAGCGCATTCCCAAACTGATGAAGCGTCTTGATGTGGGCGAGTCCACGATAGATGCTGTCATCAAGGCTCTTCTGCAAGGTCACGACTGGACGTATAATGTGTTCAAAATGAACCGTGACACATATCTGCGTATCAAGATGACTCACCATCGTTGTATCGAGATCAAACTGTTGCCGACGATGAATATGGCGAAGCTGGCAACCCTCGCCACTATGATTGATTCCGTAACAGAGGCGCTGGCCACTGTTGGCAGCGTGAATCTAACCGTAAGGAACTACGGCAACGATATTGATTGGCAAAACACTGAAAATTCAAATCGCGGGTAAACTCCTTCAATGCCATGCTTAGATTTGGCATAAGCGTGGAAGTACCTTTGCGACACGTATCAAATGACTATGGTGAAAAAAGATTATCTCCTTCCCAAGTATTGGGATAATGCCTCTGGTGACGAAGAGTATCTAAGAGACCTCGTTGTCGAGGGTGCGTGCGAACGCTATGGCGTGGACTGGCCAGACGAACTGGCCAACCGAATAGATTATGAACTGAGATATATTGAGGATTCCGGATACGCGGATTACTTCCTCATTGTGGCTGACTATGTGCGTCACGCACGAGAAATCGGGCGTGTCAGTCCTGGAAGAGGCAGTGCCGCAGGATCTATCGTAAACTATTGTCTTGGCATCACGTCCATCGACCCATTGAAGTTTGGACTGTTGTTCGAGCGCTTCTGCAATCCCGACAAGAAGTTGTTGCCCGACATCGATATTGATGTGGACATGGCTACGCACGGCAAGATGTTCGATTATCTGAGTGAGCATTATGACCATGTGGCATACGGACGTGAAGAAACACGCCCTATCTTTATCAGTCCCCAAAGCATCGCAGGCATTGTTCCCGTTGAGAAAAGAGGTTTTAGAGATAAACCGACTATTGCTGTATCAAGTTGGGAGGCAGAAGACGCAGGGCTGATACCATTTCATCTGCTACGAACTGAAGCACTATCTGTTATAGACTTGTGCTTGACGATGGTTGATGGCAAATTCAATTTGGATAATCTCCCATTGAATGACAAAGCCACAATGAATCTATTTCGCCAAGGAGATACCTGTGGCATCTATGACTTTGACAGCTCGACCATGCAAGAACTCCTTCGGCAAGCTGCACCACAGACATTCGAGGAACTGGTTGCACTCTACACCATGTGCCGTCCTGGCCCACTGGATTGGACAACAGAATATATTGCCCGCAAGAACGGGGATAAGCCCATAGAATATGTCATCCCGGAACTGAGGGAAATACTTGGTTACACCTACGGTATGACCATCTATCAAGAGCAAATAATGCTCATAGCCCAAAGGTTGGCATCGTTCACACCTGGAGAGAGCGACCAACTACGCAAAGTCCTGGGAAAGAAAAGGTGTGATAGCGTTGGTGTGCTCAAGGACAAGTTCATTGCCCAAGGAACGCGGAATGGTTTTCCGACTGATGCTCTACGGGGCATATTCGAGGAATGGGAGGATACGACCTGCTATACATTCATTCGCAGCCATGCTGTGTGCTACACATTCCTTGCGTATCAGATTGGCTATCTTAAAGTCCACTTCCCAAAGGAGTTTGCCACGGCATATAAGACGATGGAACTGGCATCAGCAATGTCTAACTACAGCAATTACAACGATGAGTGATTATATATCGGAAAGATTTGACGAGATGAGCAAGGCATTGCATCTTGACTGCAAGGTGAGGGGGCTGGCAACGTATGAGGATTTTCGTGAGGTGGCCATTGAGCGTGTGATAAAGCCACAGAATGTGGTGAGTCTTGACCTTCAGGATGTCAAGGCTATCTGCCAATCGGGAGATGTCTTTGACGCATTGTCTTTTGACATAACTAAGGATAAAGCAGATTGCTTCCAGTCTGCTATCCGACAGTTGCAGCAAGCGCATCCAAGAATGGCTCTATCCGCTCTGTTGTGTAATTTACCCATGCGCGACCGCGTAGAAGTTCACACTTGGGCTGCATCTCTTCAAGACGTCTTTGAAGAGATGGAAAGCCGCAATATAGAGATGAAGTTCGGTTTATTCTATTCGAATGAAACGCCTCCCGAAGGGGTGATTATTGCCGCTTTCACCTCTCAGAATGCAGAAAAATCCTCAAAACGAGGGCAGTAAATGCGGAAAACATTCTGCTATGCCGCAAGTTTTCATAGACTATTGGTAACTTTGCAGTCGTAAGATCAAAGCATTCGATATGGGAGCACGAAACGCAGACCTGTTCGGCCGCTATGTATGGCTTATAGACACCATACGGAGCCACGGACGCATAACATTCCAGGAAATCAACGAATGCTGGAAGCGCAGTCACCTCGGCTATGGCGATGACCTGCCGTGGCGCACGTTCATGAACCACAAGAAAGCCATTGCGGACGTATTCAATGTCTATATTGAGTGCGATGCCAAGGACGGCTATAAGTATTACATCGACCATCCTGAAGATCTGGAGGGCGATGGTTTGCGCTCATGGTTGGTGGACAGCTATGCCACCCTTAACCAGCTGCAGGCCGACCGTTCATTGGAACATCGCATTCAGTTTGAGGAAATGCCGTCGGGTAGCCGTTTCCTTACACGTATTCTGGAGGCCATGCGCTTTGATAGGGTTCTGAAGATAACCCACCAAGGCTTTGGCAAGGACTATGCTTCAACCTTTGAGGTTGAGCCTTACGCGATGAAAGTCTATAATCGCCGGTGGTATCTCGTTGGTCGCTCTCCTTATTACGACGATGTACGCATATACGGCCTTGACCGCATACAGGAGATAGAGGTACTGGAGAAGACGTTTAAGATGCCGGACGATTTTGACATCAATGCCTTCTTTGAAGGTTGCGTTGGTGTCATTGCGGATAAAAAAATCGGCATTGAGCATGTAGTTATCAAAGCGTATGACTATGCTCGTAAATACCTGGCCACATTGCCTATCCACCCTTCCCAGCAAGAAATTGCCCGAGATGATGAATCAACGACTTTTTCATACGATGTACGGCCCAACTACGAGTTTCTACAAGCCCTACTTATGCAGGTAGACCAGATTGAGGTCGTGGAACCGGAATCTGTAAGGAAGCAAATGCGGAACATCTCAAAAAACCTAATGCATATCTATAAATAACAGCTATGGCAAGTGACATCCAGAAGAACATCAATGCATTGTGCGACATCGCAAACAACCCCCCGCAAGCGTCTAAGGCCATCAATGTGTATAAGGAGGCCCTTGATTTTTACGAGTCCTTTGTCCCCAACAATGAAAACGACGAAAAGGATCAGAAACGCTTAAAGGACCTGTTGAGAGATATACGTATCGAACTTGGCATCTACGAGGGTGGCGTGAAAACACATCCACAATTGGAGAGCTATATCCATCGCCTTCAAGAACTGGTGGATAATCCAGACGTTGACGATATTGATGCCCTACAGGAAGAAGTTGCTGAGATGAAAGAAGAAATGTCTTTCCTTTCTGAAACGGCTCTCACTAATCGAGAAGGGTATATCCCGTATTATACAGAAGAACGTATTAACCTCTTCGAGAAACTGGTGAAGCAAGTGTCGGCAGAATACGACTTCTACGACCCCGAAGCTGAATTGGATATGATGTTTCCGAATCGTCATGATGACGATTATGACGATGATGAATTTAGTCTTGACGATTTCTTCGGAGAGGACTGACTATGAAAAAAGGACTGAATTTCATCGCAATAGACTTTGAAACCGCCACAGGCAAACGCGCATCGGTTTGTGAAGTTGGTATTTGTGTGGTAAAGGATGGCACTATTCAAGAAACTAAATCCTGGCTTGTGCGTCCAGAGGACAACTTGTATAGCTACTGGAACATACAATGTCATGGCATACAGCCTGAGGACACTGAAAATGCTCCTGACTTTCCACAAGTGTGGGAGGAGATAGAACGCCTCTATCTTGATGAGTTCGACACCTTTGTGGCCCATAATGCAGGTTTTGACCGCAGTTGCTTAGAACACTCTGCAGAGTTATATCATTTGCATTTACCCGGACTAAAATGGGATTGTTCATTGCAAACGGCTCGTCGTATCTATGACTTCGGCTGCAACTCCCTCGAATACCTCTGCAAGCAACTCGATATTCCCGAAGGCACTCACCATCGTGCCGGTGACGATGCAGAGATGTGTGCAAGATTGTATTTGCGAGAAATCGCAGACACTGAAGGGAAGTGATACCACAAAAAAGCTAAGAAAGGCATTGCGTGTCTGTCCGCCAAGAGATCCTTCCAAAAAGCCCTGAAGCCGTAATCGGTCGGGCAAAGGTATGGCGGTTGCCTTGATTGCTTGCAAGGTCAACTCCTGCGTATAGAGCGAGAAATCTCCACCGCAGGGCTTTTCTCTGCACAGGGGTGACGCATTTGAGCTTTACAGCAGAGAGGAACGCATCCCTATCGGAGTGCTACGCAGCCGAGCGATCCCTCCGGGGCTTCGTCCCAGCGGGATCGGCAGGCGAGATCGTCCCACGAGGCACCCCGGCAGGGGTGCTCGGTGTTTAGACCGGGTGTCAAGGAGGGGCGTATGCCCCGACGAAGACCCCGGGACAGCTCGGTGAAAAAAAAACCCACGACCCCGTCAGGGTGTCGCACTATCAACCTTGCCCGGGGAGTGCGACACCCTGGCGGGGTCGTATATCTTTCCTGAGGTCTTCTTTCCCGGGGTCTTCGGCACTTCGTGCCTCGACACCCGGTCTAAAAGCCGGTGATCCCTCCGGGGCTTCGCCCCTGCGGGATCGGCAGGATGGATTGCACAGCGACAGGGATTATCACTTCCTTGCAGTAGAGCTCAAATGCGTCAGCCTTTTGCAATCAGCCGATCACATTCGCTCCTATTACTTTTATTCGGAACTTTGCGACAGATGACTATCACACCAAGTGGAATAGAAATGGACTTAAAGACAAGCTCAAAGCCACATCAACGCTTCGCCTGAGGAAAAAGCTCGCACGAATGTCTCCAGAGGAAATCTTCGACATGGAATTATAATGCGTCAGCCCTGGGTACGCCAATGGCTAAGTACTCAAAGTTATGATGCTCAATATAAATTTGGAATTGAAATATTAAAGAAACCTGGACGAAATCCTTAAAAAAAACAGAAACGGCTTATAGGAAGTTTGAAGAAGCTGCGATAAAGCATGCTGAAGCAACAGAAACAGGTAATTACGCACAAGCAAACAAAAGCTATCAGGTAATAGCTAAAAGTGCTCGTTATTTAAAAGAGACAAATAGCCTAAAGCAATTGTCTAAACTTCTATATAGCGAACTGCAACATATCTTTTGCCTATTTTTGAACGCAATGCTATGCAAATATTGCAAAGTATTGCAAGTAGTAATAATATTCACTCGCTAACAGCTAAAATGACTATAGATGAGTGGGAAAAAGGGACCCTAGTATTATAACCCAGTAATGCTCCAAATTGGGAGTTGTCAGAATAACTACTCGATAATCAATTTGGTTCTAAATAATTAGGTATAAAGGTAGGGATAGGAATCTCTGTCTTTGCTATATTTGCAACCCAAAACAAAGAAAAATGAATTTATGAGATGAATTTATGAGAACGCTTCGGCACTTCTCCCTACTTGCGTAGAGTCTGATGAGTTTCTGCTGGTTTTCGAAATTAGGTATCCTGATAGAGGGTGTGTCAAAATTGATACACTCTCTTTTTTTGCACAAAGCCCCAGGGGTGACCATTTGAGCTTCACTGCAGAGAAGGAAGCACCCCGGCAGGGGTGCTCGCTCCATAGGCATCGGTCATCCGCGAAGCGGTGACCGATGTACAGCATCCCACCCCTACCCCCTCGACCCCTTGTGGGTCGCCGAGCACACAACCCCTCTCTCGGCGACCCGCAAGGGGTCGTGGCATCATGCGAACGCTTATACATCGGTCTTCGGCACTTTGTGCCTCGACCGATGCCTATGGAGCGGGCATCCTTCGGATACCGGCATACTGTGAAAGCCGGTAAGTTTGTGCTGAGCGTCCGACTTGCCCGACTTGCCCGACAAGATAGGCACTCGGCCGGTGCCTGCACAGCGACAGGGATGATCACTTCTTTGCAGTAAAGCTCAAATGCGTCAGCCCTATCTTTTTGCGCGGTCTGTTGTTTAGTTGATTCTGAATTTGTCTGATTTCATCGTCGGAGATTTCGTCCAATGATTATCCTTCAGGGATGTATCGTCAAATCAATCCATTGATATTTTCAATGTGAGGTTTGTCATCAGAGCAATAAGGCTTAGCAAAGAATACAGGGATCTTGAGTGCCCGCTCTATAGACTTGAAGTGGGTGAACTCCCGCTATCAGTTGTAATGGAGAATATCTGTCCTCGGCGCTTTAAGAAGGGTGCTACCAATCGTTGCTTCCTACGTCTTAACATATGACGACAAGATCGGATAGTCGCCAGCTGTACAATCTAGTTCTTTAGTCATATCTAAGGTGGTAAGGGGGAGGGTGAAAAAGCTCTTCCCTTCATTTGGGGGTGCAAGTTAATCAATTCACTTCAGTTAGTTTTTTGTGGGTGGCTTTCTCCCCCAGCACCTCAAAATAGGAATTAGCCAATCAACCAGTAATTTTCAATGAAGGATTTTACACTCTCGTCATCTCTTAGGTTGTAATCACCAAAATTACAAAACTCCACAGACTGTATTTTGTTGTTTTTTGTAGTGCAAATTATCATAGAAAAGGATAGGTTAGAGTTAAGGTGGTTATGACAATATTCTGTACTGTCCTTCCAACCTACTGAAAGCCATGATAGATCTAAAAGGTTTGAGTGTAAAACTCCTAAGCACAACTCATAATTTGACATTCTTGGTACAGGTTGCATATATATAAGTGAGTCCGAATGAGAAATAGCACCAGCCATTATTGGAAGATCATCATCAAACTCAACTCTCCAACCGTTAAAAATATTACTAAAATCATCTTTTGACTTAATCGAGTAGAGTCTGTTATAGAATAAAACAGATGCTGATGAAACAATGATCGCTTTTTCTTCTTTTATTAAGCAGAGAGCGACTGTGTTTTCGAGATTACAAGACCTACATGATTTATGAGAAGATCTTGGCCAAAGTCGAATTCCGTAATATGTCGTTCTATGTTGAGCAGTCCATATTGAATCAATTGCGTTCTGTTCCATAATGCCCTTGTTTCTATCAGTAAAATTGCCAAAAATCAAATTGTTGCACATCAATATCGCACAGCAAAACAGAATGATAGCCATTCCCCCAAAAACACATCTTGGAATACGACACATGTCTTTATGCATTCTTTTGTTAGAGTTCATATGCTTTGGACTTTAATATGAGTTTGTGTTTTATTGAGTTCGGAAATCTTGAGCCTTCACGTGTTTTCTTACCTGTCTTATAACTAAAGTGTTCACTGGCACCTAATGCTGTGTCGAAAGCTCTTGATGCCTCCATTGAATTCGCTCTTCAGAGAAATCAGAATTTTTAGGGATGTATTGTCTGATGATTTTGTTGGTATTCTCGATGGCACCCTTTTGGCAAGAAGCGTAGGGGTCGGCAAAGAAGACCGGAATACCGAGGACACGAGTAATTGTGTCGTGATCTCTAAATTCAAATCCGTTGTCGGTAGTAATAGTCTTGAGTTTATCCTTATAGGGGAGCAACAGCAAGATAGCAGCTTTAGCAGCTGCCACCGGATTAAAACCTCCATCACTTTTCTTGATGAAACACATGTTGGTAGATTTCTCGACAAGGGTAAGGATGGCAGACTTCTGTCCTTTGGCAACAATGGTATCCATCTCAATGTCCCCAAATCTCTTCCCA
>QWCJ01000254.1_pt1 | contig 25413 bp, 21 predicted proteins | sample 1972501 | NCBI WGS metagenome assembly QWCJ01 (sample SAMN09866711, study PRJNA288562) | Human vaginal metagenome isolate term2_vaginal, whole genome shotgun... | isolation source: vagina | host: Homo sapiens | place: USA: California
CCAATTAAGGTAATTTTTCAATTATTCCTCAACAAATACAACAAAGAAATGTTTTCATTTTTAGTAATTCTAACGATTTTTCATTTAGTATAAATTTTAGAAATTTCAGAGTAAGACATCATAAAAAAGATAATCTATGTTTCCAATAAAAAAGAGCAGTTATTAACTGCTCCTCATATACTATAAAATCAACTTTACACATTAAAAGTCTCCTGCTCTAGAGCATTTTCCAAAAACTTCTCATAACCGTTTTTATAGATTTCTACTAACTTTGCTTCGTTATCTATAAGAATAAACATACCAGTAATGGCAGCAAACTTGTCAAAAAAGTTTCCCGCACTTGCTTCAGTCATAAATTGTTTTTGTTTTTCTGGATCTTTTTCCTCAAGTGCAGTATTAAGTTTGGAAAGGTTACGTTGATAATGCTCTTCTCTGAAATTCTGATAATTTGCTTTTAGAATATCATCAACACTTAAATAGTGGGCAAAACCTTCATCAAACACTAATTGCAAAAGCTCATCTTGATAAGCAGCATTAGCATCTATATTAGCTTTATCCTCCATATCCTGGGCATCTCTAGAATCTTTCGCATATAATGCATGAAATAGTTCATGAGTAACTAAGCGTCTAATACTCATAATCAGGTTATCTGGATCTGAAGTATTAATCCTATTCAGGTCAAAAATTATAACTTGCTCACCATCTTTTATCCTTGTCATAGCATCAAATGGATAAGGGCAACCAACGATTAATCTAATATTCAAATCATTTTCAAAAGTATTTCTCCAATCAGGAAAAATCTCATCAAAAAACTCTTGATTCAACGGTCTGAAATTAATCAAGTTGTCCTTTACTAAATCATTAAGGTCCATAAGTTCATATCGAGAAACTTCTGGTTCTTCAAATTTATGCTCTCCAGGAATTAGATTATAAAAAATCCAATCTTGTGAAATATCTTGTTCGCTCAGGTAATCCAAAATCAAACTATCATCTATTCTCATCTTAGTCTCATTTCTATACATTTCTATTTCTTATAGAATAGCAAATTGGAATAATTTTGTAGTAGCTTTGCTGATAAAAACTAAAATAAATTAAGGGTGGCTGATACCACCCTTAATCATTCTATAACTAATGATTTGTTAAAGTACTACTCTTCTGATTCTTGTTTCTTTCGTAACAAGACTAGTTGTACAACAACTAGAGTTATTGCAGTTGCAAGTATTAATACTATGATAGATTCACCAGTTTTTCCAACTTCTTTTGCTGAATCTTCTTGGCATTTAGCCATTCATTAACCACGAGCTGTAATTAAGCTACCATTTTCTAATTTATATATTGAATTACAAATAGAAAATGCCTCTTTTCTGTGAGAAATTATTATAACCATGCCTTCATACTCTTTAGCTATATAGTCCAAAATTATATTTTCATTAACAGCATCCAGGTTACTCAACGGCTCATCCAAAATCAATAAATCTGCTGGGTGAATTAAAACTCTAGCTAAGTCCAAGCGCTGCTTTTCCCCAGCTGAGAATGGCATATTATCTGGAACCATAATGGTATCAAGTCCCTTAGGCAAGCGACTAACACGATTAGATAAATCTAATTTATCTAGTATTTGCCATATATAATTGTCAGAAATATCTTCTTTTTCTAACAATATATTCTCACGCAACGTAGCAGAGAAAAAATCTGCTTTTTGAGGCATGTAGTTAATGTTATCTCGAATACAAGTTAATTTAAGATCATTCAACTCAATATCATTAAACTTAATTGAACCATTTTCGTAAGGGTACCATTTCATTAAAATCTTGGCTAAAGTTGATTTGCCTATACCACTAGCACCGTAAATACCTATCCTATCGCTACTGTTCATGAATAAATTAAAATCATGCAAAACTTTTTTGCTTCTACTTGGATATGTAAATTCTAGGTTATTAATTTCTATTTTATCCAAGCTTCCCTTACCATCGATTGTTCCTTTTTCAATCAATACCTCTTGGTCAACAAAAGCAAATAATCTTTTGGCTGCATCAATTCCAGTACTTAAAGTCATAGGCAAATTACTTAGAGATTTATATGGTTCGAAGCAAAATGGGAATATAAATAGATATGCTAAATTATTAGCGAAGCCTAATCTCCAGAAGAAAATTATTGAAAAAAGTATAAAAGTAAAATAAATATAATTCGTACTTAGATCTACACTAGTTTTTTGAGCATTCGCTTTATCCGCTGTACTTATTTCAACCTCAGTTTGTATCTTCTCTAAATTGGTCAAACTAGCATCAACTTTACCCAATTGTATAATGGTGTCCTTGCCTTTTGCATACTCTATTAAAGTCGAGTTTAATTTGTTCTTGGCATTGGAACTAGCTATAGTACTTTCCTCGAGCTTTGCTTTTTTAAATCTTGGGAAAATAAATAAATACATCAGGCTAAAGATTGTGATAAAAATAGCTAATACCCAGTCTAGCTGCCAATACATTATAAGTATAGATATAGCAAAGGTAATTACACGTCCAATAGGAACTATGGTATGTGCATAAAATACTTCAATATGATCAATATCTTGACTCATTAATTTTAAAAGACTCGCTTTATCATGGCCATCTAGACTTGCAGGACCTAAATCTCTAATCTTTTCATATACTAAAATTCTAAAATCGGCCAAAACCTGAAATGCTACATCATGTCCTAAATAATGCTCAATAGCATTACCTATTCCAGTTAATATAGCAATTACAAAAATCAAGTAAAACTTCCACCAAGGAAACATAGAATTATTAAATAAATTCAACTCTGTAGCACCTTGGCTCAAGATTAAATCTTTGAGGTCAAAGATAATATTAAAGGCATAATAAAAAATTAAGACATGTCCAAAGGCATTAAAGAAAGCTCCAAGTAAACTCCATAACAATTTTAGTCTTAAATTTTTGCTGTAACTAAATAATCTTTTGAATGTATCCATATGTTTACCTATTAATTTTCTAATTTCCCTGCTTCTGATTTCTCTGCTTCTAACTTCTCTGCAATGTCAAATAACTCACGATAGTTAAAATTATTTTCCAATAAATTATCATGTGTAGATTTAATCAACTGCTTATTATCCAAGAATATAATTTCTGATATTTGCTTAATGTCCGACCAATTATGGGTAATATTTATAACGAGATTATCGTGACTTAACTTACGCAAAACATTGAGCATTATATTTGAATTTTCTTGGTCAATATTAGATGTTGCCTCATCAAATATATAAAGAGATTTATCTTGTAGTATTAATCTAGCAAATGCAATTTGTTGTCTCTGACCAGGTGATAAAAGCTTACCATTCTCACCCACCTCGCTATGCCATTTATCCGGTAAATACTCAACGAATCCAAGCAAACCCAATTCTAATATTTTCTGTAACTTTTCTGAATCTATATCAACATCCAAATTGCTTATAATATCGCCTTTGAATAAAAATGGATCATTATTTAAGACGCCTATACTATTACTTAAGGTTTTGCTACTAAATTTTTGATTATTCTGACCATTAATTAAGACTTCTCCGGCACTAGGAATCAATTGCTTACATATTAATTTAGCAATTGTCGATTTACCTGCACCATTTTTGCCCACAATAGTATAAATATTGCCTCTCTCTAATCTAAGATTAGCTTTATCAAGTAATAATTTCTCATCATCATATCGGAAACTAAGGTTTTTCAAATCTATAGTATTAATGCTTAACTGCTCTGCATCTTCTGCATTAAGCATATTCATAACTTCCATTTTGCTACTCTCAATAAGGTCAAAGGTATTACGATATATTGGAGTCAAAATAGAAATTTGCTTATTAAAATAACTAAACTTTCTGGTAGCGAAGAGGATCTCCATAATTAAGAATAATAATGTAAGAGCCACTGATAAACTCAGTTTGCCATTAGCGTAATTAACACCTAAAATCAGGCCGGAGATCATAATACCAACATATGCAATGATTATTCTACCTGCACTTCTAGGCAAAGTTATAGCTAAGGATTTAAGAGTATCAGCGCTATGTGCTCGAGATTTTTTCGCAAATTTTTCTTGATATTTATCATCTGCACCATACATTAAAAGAGTGTTCATTCCATCAAGGTCTTCCATGAATTGTTGAGCTAGATCAACATACAGACGAGCCTTTCTATGATTGACCTTCTTCTGATATGATCTGACAAACAAATTTAATACGCTCATGAGCAAGATAGCTACAATAGGTAAGATGAAAATTAAACTCCCATTAAATATGCAAATCACCAGGAGCAAAATAGAGTTCAATATCATGATTAGTAGTCTTGGGAAAATTTCTTCATAAAACTTCGCTAATTGTTCGATTGTATATATCTTATCCTGGAGTATATCTGCAGTATTAAGTTGTTTAGCACCCCAATGACTAATAGCAAAAACACTCTCAATATATGATTTACTTAGCTTATTTATAGCAGCCTGACTCCAAAGATGTATATAATCCTTATTACTAATTAACAAGATAATAAAAATTGGCATTAAACTATTAATCCAACGAGATAGGATATTTAGAATTGCTGGAAATCTATATTTTTTTGCATATAAAAATAATTTAATGTACATGTTCACTAACCTTATCTAATAAATACAAATCTAATACCTCGTTATTTCTTGAAGTACCTACTAACTCGCCAGCTACACCAAAAACATCTAGCAGTGCTTTGCCATCGATAATATCCTCAGTTTTGCCATGAGAATAAATCTCTCCAGCCTGCATAAAATATGTATAGTCTGCGTAATTCAAGACCTGATTTAAATCATGCAATATCGCACAGCAAGTAATGCCATGATATTCGACTAAATCTCTAATCATTTGCATAAGTTCTAATTGATACTTAATATCCAAATAAGTCGTTGGTTCATCTAATAGAATTAATTCGGGTTCCTGGGCCAAAGCTAGTGCAAGCCATACTCTTTGCAATTGACCACCGGATAATTTATCACAACTTTTGTCTTGCATATCATTAAGTCCTACAAGATCCAAAGCCTTATCTATAGCCTCATCATCACGCTCATGAAAATTCTGCCACAGCCCATGGTATGGCGTCCTACCCATAGCCACAACTTCTCTAACAGTAAAATTACTTACAGCCTGATTACGTTGGTGTACTATAGCTATCTGCCTAGCTCTTTCTTTACTTGGTATGGAGCTTATTTCTCTATCCTTAAATATTACAGAACCTTTATCTGCTCTAAGCTCACCCATCAAGCACTTGAACAAAGTAGATTTACCACATCCATTAGGACCTACCAAGGCAGTGAATTCACCTTTAACTATGTCAACATTTACAGAGTTTAGTACATCATTTTGTGTACCCTTGTAATGAAATTTCACATCCTTAGCTGATAGGATAATATTATTAGTTTTTTGAGTCATTACTTCTCACCTCTCTTCTTTCTTGCGACTAAATAAAGGAAGAATGGACCACCAATCACAGACATAACTGTTCCTATAGGAATCTCGAGTGGGGAGGCTACCACTCTTGAAAATAAATCTGCAATGGTCAGAAGCAAGGCACCTATCAACATAGTAAAAGGCAAATTAACCTTGGAATTACCACCTACTAAAACTTTGGCAATATGGGGTACAATAAGTCCGACAAAGCCTATCATACCGACTTGAGATACAGTTATAGCTGCCATATATACACCAAGAGTAGAAATGATAATTCTATATTTCCTAACCGGTACTCCTAAACTATAAATAGTCTGATCCGAGAGATTAAGCACATTAAGTTTAGGAATTAAAAGAATTATAAGTATCAAAGCTGGCAAAATATATAAACAAAACATCAGAAATTGTTCCCAAGTTTTGCCTGCTAAATTACCATTTTGCCAAGATATAACACCATGCAATTTATCACTATGCATTGTCATCAGGAAGGATTGCACACCTCTTAAAATAGAGTTCAAGGCAGCACCTGTTAAAATTAACCTAGTTGGGGATATCTCTTTCTCCCACGCAACTACTAGAATAATAATAAAAGCAAGCATCCCACCTACAAAAGAGATGATAGGTATCCAGACACTAGAAACTGAGATTACTAATAATACAGCTGTTGTCGCTAATGAAGCCCCAGAACTAATGCCAAGGAAACCACTATCTGCCATTGGGTTTTTAAGCACAACTTGTAATAACAAACCCGAGATGGCTAAACACATTCCAGATACTAAGGCAAAAGCTACACGTGGCAGTCTTATATTAATTAAAATCTGATAATTACCACCTTGTTCACCTTTGAACAAGATATCTATTATTTCCTGCCATGATATTCGCACGCTACCAAAGGCAGTACTCGCCAAGATAGTGATTATTAATAACACTAGTAAAAACAAGAATAATATGTGATTTTTAACTTTTGACTTCGCCATTTAACTTTCCTTAATATTTGAAAATCTATGCACCTGTTAGCAGTGAAAATTTATACATCCTCTAGCAGTGATAACCTATGCACCCGCTTCTTTTAATAATTTAATTAAACCTTCTAATGTTTCTAGAACATGAATATTTCCAGTAACAGGATATTTATGGTCATCCAAATGAATTAGTCTATTTTGTTTTACCGCCTCTGTTGATTGCCATAATGGTTTCTTAAACTCATCTTTAAACGCTGCCTGAGCTTGTTTTTTATTACCGTGAGCCAAGGTTAAGATATAGTCAGGGTTTTGGGCAATTAATTGCTCTAGGCTGAAAGGAACATATTTATTTTCTGCGTCAGAAAGAACATCGGCTACATTTTTTACGCCAATTTTTTCTAATAAATTACCTAAATATGAGTGTTTAGTCGCTAATTGAATATGTTCTCCAGTACCAAATAAAATTGCTGCAGATTTACCTTGTAGAGATTTAGCTTCTTCTAAAATAGCATTCTCTTTAGCTTTTAGATCATTAACTATGCTCTCCGCTTTTTGCTCTTGACCGAACAATTTACCCAACTGCTCTATATTTGCAAAAATTGAGTCATAGGTTGAGCTATCTAGATAAAGTGTCTCTATCCCCTGAGTTTTCATAGTTTGTTCCAAATCTTTCTCAGATGAATCATTTGCAACAACTAGGTCTGGTTTAAGACTTACGATAACCTCCAAGTTCAAGCGTCTTGGTGCACCGATACGAGTTACATTAGCATACTTCTCTGGTAAATCTTCTTGCTCTGCAATTCCTACCAAATCCTTGTCAAACAACTCTAAATATTCAGCTATTGTCTTACTCGCAGCGACAATATTCTTATATTCCTTAACTTCTGAATCTTTCTTATCATCTTGTGATTCATTATCCTTTGTGGCTGAAGTCTCAGAGCTACTTTCCTTTTCTGAATTTTCCATACTAGACTCGGTTGTAGTCTTTGCAGAATTTTCTGCATTATCATTGATTTTATTATTGTCTGCACAGGCTACACTAGTAAAAGTTAGTACTAATGCGCATCCTAAAACTAAAGATTGTTTAAATAATTTTTTCATATTCTCTCCTTCAAACTTGTAAGTAATTATTACCAACTCGCAATTATTAATAAGCTTATAGGCAAATCTATAGGCAAATTAAATCGCAAACTTTACGTGTTATTTGCGAATTTTCTTAATTGCAAGTCATTTGCATAAATGATATTTAATTTTTGCAAAAAAGGAAAGTAGTAATAACAATTTTCGTAAAATCATAGAAATTTCATAGAATAATTCGTTTGTTGCGAACAATTTGCATAAACATATATTTGCAATTAGACTTGCTATCTGCACATAGCTACCCTATTTACATTTATGATAATAGATAAAAATAATATTGCTTGATTCAGTAGAGAAATATAATAAAGGCTAGGATTTACGAATCAAAGTTCAATAATCCTAGCCTTTATTTTTATTTTTTGTTTTTCTTAAAAATACACTAATCTTCCAGTGAATTAAGAATCTCTCTTAGCACTGGCATCTCTTTAACATTAAATTTAGCAATAAATTCTTCAATCGATTCCTCGGAGAAGTTTTCACTATCTAATACCAATGCATGTCCTGGCAAGTGAGTGATATTAGCAATTTTAATATCTATTACTGTTGGAAGATCTTGCTTCTTGGCATCTTCAATCGCTGCATACACTTCTTCATAAGTTCTGGCTGTATATCCTTTGGCACCCACAGCTTCAGCAAACTTAGCATAATCTACTTCTAGCAAATCTACACCGAATGTTTCATTATTCTCAGTTTCTTGAGCAACTTGGATAAATCCATAGGAATCATTGGCCATAACTAAATTAATAATTGGCAATTTATATTTGACCTGAGTAATAAGCTCTTGCATCATCATCGCCATCGCACCATCACCGGATAACGTAAATACCTCACGCTCGGGATAACTTAATTTCGCTGCAATACCACCAGGCAAACCTATACCCATAGTGGCAAAAGTACCTGAAGTAGTATGCTTCTGCTTGCCGGTAAACATCAACTCACGACTGGATAAAATAACGTTATTACCAACATCGATGATAAAAATAGCATCATCGTCTGCTAGCAGATTTAAAGCCTTCATTATAGGTTCAGGGCGCATTGGATATTCATTGCTATCTTCTAGAGTATGAATCCAATTTAGCCAATTTACTCTATTGATTTGGTTCGCTTTTAGCCAGTTGGTCTCAGGCATTTCTTCACCTAGTTCAATTAGGTCTCGCATAACAGCTTTTGAATCGCCCATAATACCTAAAGTTGATGGCAGTCTTTTGCCCAGTGCAACTGGATCTATGTTGACTTGAATTGACTTCACACTCTGGTCAAAGTAATCTCGACCAAAAGGATACTCGGCACCAATCATGATGAGTAAGTCTGTTTTCTCCACTGCTTCCATTGAAGGTTTGGATCCTAATCTTCCTAGCTGACCCATTAAGTTTGGATGCGCATCATCCATGGCACCTTTGCCCAAGAAAGTAAGGATTACTGGTAATTTGAATTTCTCAGAAAAAGCCTTCAACTCTTCTCTTGCGTGATGAGTTCCACGACCTGCAAATAAGACTGGTCGCTTAGCTTCTTTGATTAAATCTAATGCCTTGTGAATATCCTCTTGTCTATGTTGAGGGAAAGTTGGTTCAAAGGCATTCGCACTTGAGGTATAAGTATTCTCAATCTCTGTATAACCAATATCTACTGGTACGTGCACGACTGCAACTCCCCTATCTCTATAAGCTGTACGAATTGCTTGGTCTATTACACGAGGTAGCTCGATAGGGTTTAGAACCATTCTGTTATAAACTGATACATCTGTATAAAGAGGTACCGGATCCATCTCTTGGAAATAATCTGCTGTTAAATTCTTAGAGTGAGTCGAAGCTGCTATAACTAGCATTGGAACTTTATCAAACTTAGCATCGTACATACCATTAATTAAATGAGTATGACCAGGTCCACCAGAACCGAAACAGACTCCTATTTTACCTGTAAGCTTGGCATCAACAGACGCCGCCAATGCACCACCTTCTTCATGTCTTACTTGAATATATTTAATCTTATCTTCGTTCTTTTTCAACGCTTTCATCAATGAATTAGTTGAGCTTCCTGGGATACCGTAAATGTGGTCAACTCCCCAATCAGTTAAAACGTTTACTAAGGCTTCAGCCGCTTGAATTTTTTCCACAATATAAACCCTTTCTAAAAATGCAATCATCTTTTTTAAGCTGCATAATTCATAGAATTATTTTTATATATAGTTAGTGTAATATTATAAAAAATTTCAAAAGTTAGCACACCTTTTGCTTCATATTTTTTGAACGATTAGTAACTAAATTATTAAACTAGAGAAGGTTTTCTCAACATTGGAAGTTACTTCTTTTCTCCGGATTACCAGATTAAAGGCTGTTCATAAAACTAATTTAAATCCTAATCGAACGGAGCCCATAAATAAGGAGCTACATCAGCTTCTGTTAGTGCCATTGCTGCTTCAGATAGAGATTTTCCAGCATCCTGTAAGACTCTGACAGTAGTTTCATCTTTCTTCACTAGCAAATCAACAGTCTCTTGCAGTGCTCTAATATTAGTATCGAACATTTCAATTGCTTCTGCTGAATTCTCTGCTACTAGGGTTCTATAATCATTTAAGTAAATATAAAATTCATAGGTAGAATATCCACCTTCTGCAATTAAGTTCAAATAATCTGCAGCTACACTGACTTGTTTTAAGCTTGAGCCAGCAGTACCATGCTCTAAATTCTCGATCTCAGCAAATAATCTATCTGAGATCTTATTGTAGTCATCTTTACTACTAGGAATGTCTTGATCTTCCCAGTTTTTTATTGAACTGTTAAGGATCTTGTAATCTGATTTTGTCATTTCTTCAGAGAGAGAGGATTTACCATCTTTACTAACATAGTTGATTAGCCACTTGTCAGCTTTTTCCAAAATTACATAGAACTTATATTCAAAATTCTCTTTTTCTACTGCCGTTAAGCCTGCTTGGAAAATTTTCTCTTCTAGAGTTCTTGCTTCAGCTGTTTCTGTTACGGACTCAGAAGCTGTTGTCTTGGAACTTGAATCATCCTTGTCTGAGTCACTAGATTGGCTACTTTTATCTGTAGTCTCATCTGTATTCTGATTGTTGCTAGTCTCAGCACTTGCCATGCTTGTTTCGTTATTGCTGCTTGCCTTGCCATCATTTGGTTTAGTATCTGTTTTGCAGGATACTAAAGTTGCACTTAATACGAACGCTAAACTCAAAACGATAATTGTTTTTGACTTTTTCATGATTCTCCTCCTTGCTTCTTTTCTAAGATATTCTATTTTACGTTTTCGCAGGTTCAACTAATCAACCGGGAATTTTTGCAAAATCCAATCAAAAATTGCCTGTCTAACTTCTGGACTCCAGAAATTGTTCTCGTGTACTGCGTCATCAACATAGTAAGCTTTTACATCGGCATTAGCTTCTTTGAGAGCAAGATACATTTTTTCCATGTGCTCAGCTGGGACTACTGGATCCACTGTACCACTCAATAGTAAAAATGGAATCTGACTATTCTCCGAGGTCACTAAATTCACTGGGCTCAAAGCTTTTAGCTGCTCAATCCATGTGCTCTCATCTTCACCAAGAGCCATTTTAAGCATTTCTGCAACTTCCATATCTCCAGCTATATTCTCAAAAATACTGGTCATATCTGTTGGCCCAAAGCACTCTGCAACAGCATTGACGGCATCACTTTGCTCAGGATATTCATCTGTTCTGTATTGCTTGTCATTACCAGTTAGGCCGACTAAGAGAGCTGTATTACCACCTGAAGAAGTTCCATATATCATTATTCTCTCTGGATCAATGTGATACTGCTCTGCATTAGCTCGCAAGAATCTGATTGCGCATTTAACATCCTTCAGGAAGGTTGGTAACTTATAACCATCTTCGTAGCTCCTATGTGATACAGTCGCTACAATGTAACCAGCCTCCACATATTTAGATAGCATAGGAATCTCAAAATTCAAATTAGGAGTAGTCCAACCGCTACCTTGCACGAATACAATGACTGGTCTCGGACTAATATGCTCACGAGCTTGATTTACTGCCCAAGGCACTAACAATGATAAAAATTGCCCTGACTTACTATATTGAATGTTAGGAAATAATTCTGCTTGCCCTTGCAAAGTAGGATTATTTGGTAAGTGTTCTATTTCTAAAAACATATGGTGCTCCTTTATTCTTGAATTTTATTCTAATTTTGCTTACGTAACGTTTTCTATTTTACTCCGGCATATTCGCTTGGATAAACTCCTCTACTTTTGCCCAATATGCCGAATAATCTGCAAATATAGAGTCTGCGTGACCTGCAGTTTCTGATACGAATTTATCTTTCGCCCCTTCTGTCTTTGCATTATATAACTCATCCAACATGTAGAAAGGTACAAAATCATCTTTCATACCATGGATGAACAACATTGGCTTAGTAGACTTTCCAACTTGCTTCAATGCATCTGCCTCGCTGAAACTATACCCTGCCTTTATTTTCGCTAAAGCACTACTCACATTAAGCAATGGGAAACTTGGTAAGTTGAAACGTAATTTAGCTTCATTGGCAAAGATATCCCAGGCGCTTGTATAGCCACAATCTTCTATAAACATTTTAACATTTTCTTTGGTTTCATCACCTGACAACATCATAGTTGTAGCTGCACCCATGGAAACTCCATGCACAATAATATTAGCTGACGGTTGACGCTCAATTATCCAATCTATCCAGAGTTTGGCATCTTCTTTCTCGAGCCAACCCATACCAACATAATTTCCTTCTGACTCTCCACTAGCTCTCAAGTCAGGTAGAAGCACATTGTATCCCGCTTCATAGTAGTGCTTGGCATAGTCATTCATGGAGTCATGCTTTGCTCTATAGCCATGAATTAGCAACACCCAATTTGCATTTGAATCTGGCGAATTCTCTAGATAGAATCCTTTTAAATTCAATCCATCTTTGGACTTAATTTGTGCTTGTTCATAAGGATTCTTTTGCAGGAAAAATTTAGTTTCTTTTTTAATTTCGTCCTTTTTTATATCTATCTTACTTTGTTCTGCTGGTTCATTTTTCTCTTGAATATTATCCGTATTAACATTCCTATTACCACCATCACCACTTCTAGCTATGGCATATTCCACCAGGTAATTACCCGCTAGTCCAAGACCTATTACTATTAGCAATAAGATGCTTGCAATAATAATTATTACTTTGTTTTTCCTCTTTTTTGTCATAGGTTGAAATCCTTTTCTATTGTTTTAGTTTAGTTTTCCTTTTATGAAGGTAGTATAAAATCCCTCTTATCGATGTTAAGTCTACAAAACAAAAACGAAGATTTTGTGAAAAAATCGCAAATATAATAAGAAATCAAATAGGCAAATACGAAAAAAGCGGCTTAAACATATTTGTTCAATCCGCTCTCTTTTGAGTTAAATATCAAATTTAAAAATCAAACTGCTTTTTTATCGTACAAACTTTCGCCTAATTCGTTCAATCTCTTTTCCCACTCTTCTTCAGTTAAATTGTGCTGAATTACATAGCGATTTCTCTTATCACGTCTGCATTCTGGGCTACAGGATCTTAGGTACTTCTCCTCATTAGCCTCGCTCATGAAAGTTTGTCTATTACAGTCCGGGTTGGCACAGTTTATATAGCGATCGCAAGGAGTACCATCGAAGTGGTCTCTACCGGTAATTGTGGGATTGACATGGTTAATTGGCACTGAAACTCTGCTATCAAATACGTACATGCTACCCTCCCAAAGCTCGCCTTGAACTTCTGGATCTTTACCATAAGTATCGATTCCACCATGCAATTGTCCAACTTGGTCTGAAATACCTTCTCTTAACATCCAACCGGAGAACTTCTCGCAACGGACACCACCAGTACAGTACATGGCAACTTTTTTATCCTTGAATAACTCTTCATTATCCTTGATCCATTGAGGTAATTCTTTGAAAGTCTTGATATCTGGTCTAATCGCACCACGAAAGTGACCTAGGTCGTATTCATAGTCGTTTCTTGTATCCAAAATTACAGTATTCTCATCTAGAATCGCTTCCTTAAATTCTTTCGGACTCAAATATTGACCAGTTGTCTCAGTTGGAGAGAAGTCGTTCTCCAAGTGCAATGTAACAATCTCATCTCTGAACTTAACTGACATTCTAGGGTGGGTAAAGCCATCTGCCTCATCGACCTTGAACCATACATCTTCAAAACCTTCTAAGCTGTGCAGGAAATCTTTGTACTGATCTGTTTGCTCTACAGTACCTGAAACGGTACCGTTGATGCCTTCGTAACCTACGATTATACGGCCTTTTAGTCCAATGTTGTTGCAAAACTCTAAGTGCTCATCTCTGAATTTCGCTGGATCTTCAATGCTTGTGTATTTGTAATATAGTAAAACTCTGTAATCTTTTGCCATGTGGTTCTCCTTGTTTGGTTTGTCGTTTATTTGAGTTTTTAATTTAGTGTCTTCTTTCTTGTTGCTAATTATAGAACAGGAACAGGGATTTTTAAAGCTCTAGTAATGGGAGATAATTATTAAAATCATACTATATAGTTTTAATTTCTATAAAACCTCTTTATTGCCAAGTTTTTTATCTGAGTATATAATTTTAATATATATAAATTAATGAACTAACCAGAAACCAGGATAAGGTATAGAAGGTGTCAAAGATAAAAATGCAATATAAACTAAATAACAAAATAAAATTATTATTAATTCTAATTTCTATGCTTTTATTAAGCTCATGTGATGTAAAAAAGAATGCAGCAGATGTTGAAAAAGAGTTTCAAAGAGAATTTCCAAATGTAAGATATGAAGTGTTGGAAAAATCAGAAAACGAAAATGAAGGTAAACTAGGAGGATATGCTGCACAAATAAAAGCTAAAGATTTAGATGATGATTTTACTTTTAATATCTATAGTGTTCTTGTAGGTAATACTGGTTTTGGAATTGTTCAAGAATATAAGACAGACTATTTAGCAGAGGAGTTAAAGTTTATAAATAGCAATTTAGAAGATAAAATAAAAGATTTTGAATTTGAATTCGGAAAAAAATATAATCCAGGTGCAATAAATCTATATTTTAATTATATAGATAAAATTACTCTTGATAAAAAAATGCAAGAGGTAGAAGATTATCTTCTTTATGTTTTCAATTTAGAAAATAAATTGGTTATAGAGGTAAATGCCAATTTTGATTTAGAAAATGCTGATAACGGTCTAGAACGAAAGGACCCACACCCAACAATCGTGACATTTTCTCAAAAAGAATTCGAAAAAAATATTACAATCGAAGACAATATAAAGAATAAAATAGATATCTTTAAAGAGGCCGCTTTTATAAACTATGCAATTAATTCAAGACTGTTTTTATTACCAAATAACGACTATCCTCTATCTTTGGTTACTGATAATGCAAAATATAAAGGATTCATTAGTCGCTTTTCAGTAAAAGTTGATGGAGAAAACTATCAATGGGAAGACCTAATAACTACTAATGTAGAAGTTTTACATTATAGGGTTCTTTATGAAGTTTTAAAAAGAACTGAATATGAAAGTCTCGAAGGAACTGCAACGTCTTATTCATTCATAGGAAAAGATAATAAAAAATATGAGTTTAGCGACAAATTTATAGATGAAATTCTTGATAAAAACTCAATCAATTCAGGAGATGAAAAACTTTCTACTTACTATTTAGTAGATGGCGAGGTCAATTATTTTACACTTTCATATACAAGATATCTTACATTTGAAAAATTAAAAGAAATTACTGGTTATGAATTTTCTAGAGTGAAGTATGGCGAGTAGATATAAACAAGTTGGATTTCAAAGAATTAATAATAAAGCTTCTTAAATGAGACTAAAGAATATGATTTGAATACTGTGATTTTGTTTGTTTTATAGGTATAATAATAATGTAATAGAGGTTACGTAGCCTGCCAAAACCGTTTTAATAGAGGCTACAAAGCCTGTAAAAAATCTTAATTTGAAAAGATGTGAATCAGAAGAATTTCAATTATCTAGAAAATATAATCAATAAGACTTGGATGAATCATTGGAATCTTCTGACTTGATATTTGAAAAAGCGAGTTTGAAAGATGTAGATGAGCTGACCCAATCGGCGCATTAGTCCTTTTATTCATCAATAGATATCGCTAAAAGATACAATATAGCTAGTATTGAATCCGATACAGTGGATGTATTCATTTTGAGAAAAACCCATTATCTTCTTTAATAACAGTCTCTACATAAATATAGTATCAAATTTATTTGGACAAATATAAAAAAACATAATTATAAATTTAAGCCTGCCTTACCTTACAAAATACACTACAATAGAATTATTAAATATTACTGATTTCATTTTAATGATATATTCCTAAATTTAGCTATAGGAGAAGATTATGGACAAGAACACTATCAAAAATTTTATAAAAAACAATAAACTCTTAGTTTTTTCAATTTCATTTTGCATTTTATTAACTTTGTCAGGAGGATTTGATGGCTTCCTTGTATCTTTATATGTAGCCGCAATTCCACTAGCAGCGGTTTATTTTTATAAATTCAAAAAGGGGTATATAAACACTAAATACCATCATTATATCCTTGCAGTTGGTTTAGTAGCTTTCATTACTCTAGGTATTACAGCAAAACCAATAGATAACAGCAGCAATACAGCCGTAAAAAATAATTTATTATCATCAAAAAGCTCTTTATATAAAGCACAAAATGAAGAGGCGCAAAAACAAAAAAAATTAGCAGAGTTAAGAAACAAAAATATTGAATCACTATCTGAACTTGAATTTTTAACTAATGCAGAACTCATTAATTTTATAAATAAAATAAATAAGCAAGATACACCTGAATCAATGAATAAAGTTGTTTCTGAAGCTAGAGAACAAAACAATCTGAACCAGCAAGAAAGTGGCCCTAATAATTATTTCCAATTGGCAAAAGTCACAGATGTAAAGGACGAAGTACAATAAAAGTCAATATAGACGATAAAGAATATGATGTGAAACTTTCAGGTATAGATACACCTAATAATCCTGATGACGAAACGGAGTTTCTCGGAAAAGAGTCATACGATTTCACATTATCCAAATTAGCTAACAAAAACATATGGCTCGAAAAAGATGCTATTAAAGCTAACAATAATAAAACAATTCGTAGTTACGTGTGGCTAACATTACCCACTATCCCTAAAAAGCCTACTTATGAAGAGGTAAAAAATAATACTCTTAACGGAATGTTGCTTACAGAAGGTTATGCAAAGGCCAATTCCTCTATTTCAGACGCCAATCATTCAGAATGGTTTACGCAGATTGAAAATGATGCAAAAACTGCTAATTTAGGACTATGGAATGAATCAGAAAAATCTTCTTGGGAAGCCAATAATCCACATATAGTCCTCGTTAAAGACGGCAGGAACTCTAATGGATCTAAACAAAGCATTCCTCAACAAAACACAAAACAAACTGCAATCCAAAATGCACCTCAAAACACGCAACAAAGCATACAAAAAGCTGTTGAGCAAACTGTACAACCTACAACACAAGTAGTAGTTGAAGAAGCAAATCTATCACCTGAAGAAAGATGGATTCGTACTACTGCTGAAGTAACCAGTAGAGGAAAAACCTACCTAGCTGATACTACCCAGGGACCAGTAAAAGGTAATATTAATTCAGGTATTTATCACGTCATAGGACAAAGAGACTACGACAAAATTTCTGTAAATAACGTTATTTGGTTTAATACGGAAGAAGATGCAAAAGCAGCAGGTTTTAGGAAAGCAGAGAGGTAAGAGCTAATTATAAAACCATCTTATTTTTATACTCCCGCGAAAGAAAACCCCGTAATCTTATAAAGACGACGGGGTTAATTAAAATTATTAACCACATTATATTCTTCAAGAATGGTCTGGATAAGTTCTTAATACATACCAATTACCTTTCATCATCCAGCTTAGTTTTGTATCCAGCATTGCTGTCAGGTCTGTAGGCATTTGGATATTGTTGATCAGTTGTAACGTCAAGAGCGTTCTTCTTAATTATGTTAAACAATTCATAAGGCTTCTCAACTCCAATTAGCTTAAAACCACTTCTTACATAACTACTATCCCCTTGGGTGTAAGTATGATCTGGAGTTAAAGAAATTGTACCTCTGTTCATCATCTTGCCTAAGAGGCCAACATTAACATTCAATTTATCTATTTCTCTATATTCAATATTTTGGATATCCTTGCCAATTATACCTGACTCAATATAAATTCTTAGGTCAGTCACGTAATATCTAACTTTGAAAGACTCAATAATTTTCTTTATTGGTATTATGATAAAAATAGTAAACACCACAAAAAGCATGATAAATGGGACCAAAGTAAACATATCAAAAGGTCCACGGAATGGGTTGAACTCTGCAATTTTACCAAACTCTCTGGTAATAGTGAAGGCATGGCTCGAAAAAGCAATCACCAAACTAGACCATATAATCAGGAATATAACAGCAAACAGATTAAAACCACTGAAAAAGTACATCAATTTGCTTGGTCTACCTTCCCAAAGGATTTTCTCGTTATCGTCTATAAAATAAGGTTTCATAATTACCTCCTTAACTCTTGCCAATTCTTGTCGACTTTTGGCAACTTTTGTCAATTTTTATCGACTTTTGGTAACTTTTAATTTTTGTCAACTGTTACCTTTTGCCAACTATTGTTGTCTTATCAATTGACATTCATTTGACATTCATTGATAGCAAAACGTTAAATTAAATAATCTTGCTACTTTTAATTATATGCAAAACCCATAGGATTCGCTGTGATAAATATTATTTTAATATTAATTTAATCCAATCTTAACATTTACACTTTTTCTGAAATTTTAGGATGATCTTTTCTTGCAATAGTAAAAAAAGAATTTAAATATAACCTATTATATTCCTGTAAAGCATATATTCTATAACTCATTAAATTAACTTCATGCGCTTTTATTCGAAATTTCAGGGTATACTATATAATAATAATTTATTATAAGGAGTCATCAATGTATTTAATAGTATCTATTATTTTATTAGTTCTACTTATTCCACAAGTTTATTATTGGATAAAAGAAAGAAAATATAAATCTTTAGGAATGTCTACAAAGTTTTTCAAACGTAGCACAGTCTATAAAGAAGATAATTATGAAGAATTATATTTAACAAATACTGATGGATTTGATCTTTTTGTAAGAATACTAAATTGCAACAATCCCAAAGGCATAGTACATATAGTCCATGGTGTAGCTGAACACTCTGGAAATTATATGGATTTTGCTAAATTTCTAAACAAGAATAATTATATCGTTGTAATGGATGATCACAGAGGTCATGGTAGATCAATATCAACCAAATATCCTAATGGGTACATGGCTCGTGGCCAAGAGCTAGTTGATGATGAAGTGATGATTGCACGCTTTATGCAAGACAAATATCCTGACTTAAAATATCACATGCTTGGTCATTCAATGGGATCTATGATAGCTAGATTATTTTTAAGAGAAAACGACATACTATTAGATAAGTTGATAATAATGGGCACAGTTCCTGTCAATAAAATTGCTTGGTTAGGTGTATTTTTCGCAAATATTTTATGCTTTTATCTTGGCGAACAAACTAAAAGCAGATTAATAGGAAAAATTATAGGTGATGAAGGCACAGACTTTATAAGTTACAACCAAGAAAATATTGATATTAAAGAAAATGATCCTCTGAGAATATTCAAATATAAAATCGCTTACTCCAGAGCTTTAATTGAATTAAATAAGATGCTAGGGGAAAAATCTAAATATTCAGTAAATAATTCCGACCTTGAAATCCATAATATGGTTGGGGAAGATGATATCATAACCCTAGGTGAAACTGGTGTGAAATCTAGTCTAGATTTCTTAAACGATATCGGCTACAAAAATTTATCATCAATAAGATATCCAAACATGAAGCATGAAATATTGAATGAAAAAGATAACAATATAGTTTATGCAGATATATTAGATTTTTTAAATTCTAAATAATAGATTTAGTCTACGCTTTACTTTTAGTCAATATAAAGCTGTAGATAAAATACCCTAAGTGAGCTGTGATGTGCCCCCAAAAGTTAGACTTTTTTAGCGTATCAGTTTATATGGCTGCTACGCTATTATATGAAATTAACCTCATATATGGGCATATCAAATTTAGTTTCTGTTGCGTTTTACATTTTACATTGATTTTTTAAATCTTTGACCTTAGTGTTTTTTGGTATACTTATTTTATCCATAGTTCATATGGAAATATTATGAAATTTCTGTAATTAGTTCTATTATTAGCACTTTGGAACTTAGAACTTAAAAAACAGAAGAAAGTGAGGACAAAGATGAAAAAAGTCGTATCATTATTTACTGCACTAATTTTGTTAACTTCAGTATCGTGCAATAGTTCAGATAAGGAGTTGAGAAAGCCTGAATCACAAGACACAAGTAGATCTAGTTCTATCACCGAAGAAAAAGTTGGATCTGCAAGCATTTCCGGAAGCTTTTCTGGAACTATCGTGGCTCTTTATCCTGATTATGTCCTAGATGATTTTACAATTAGAAAAGCTCTAATCAAAATTCCTCAGACAGGATTGTTTTTATTAAATATTGACGAAAATATAAATGTAGAGCAAATCGAGAAAGATAAATTATATAGATTTACAATTCAAGAACATGACTTTAAAGATGATAAATTATCGCTCGTGCTAAACAGCAAAAGCTTTTTCTCTAGAGCAGGAGGTACTACTTTACTAAATATGTTTGGCAAAGAAATTGTAATTGATACTGTTGAAGAAATGGCTGAAATTAATTACGAAAACACTGTGAAAATTACGATTGAGTAGGTGCTGTTTTTGTCTTACCAGAAATATACAGCGGTGCTTACAGAAAAGAGACTGTGTTATTACAACACGTCTCTTGTCTTTCTGATGTCAAGCTTACCTTATACTCTCACTAATTTAATTTTTCAGACAAAAAATTGGCACTACCATAACCCCATCTTTTCTTCTATATGCAAAAGGAGCTACCCCACATAAAACCATCAAAAATGAAGGTTCTTTCATCTTATCAAGATCAATCTTAGAAGATAAGTCTAGCAATGTTTTTGCTCCAGTATTTGAGGGATTTTCATTCCTGTATTTGTAGAGTTTTTATTCCTGTATTTGTGAGGTTTTTGTTCCTGTGATCGTGTGATTTTCATTTTTATATTAAAAAGGACGTGTTGTTCATAACACGTCTCTTGAATACACTTAATTTTTTAACTGAATTTACTTTATTTATAAAATTATATCATCTTCACCATCAATATCATTTGTAAGGTAAACACTATTATAATAATCTCTGACTTCATCATATTGTGCGTCTGCCATTAACTCTAGTACATTATTATAAGCTTTTTCGTACATACCAAATCCATTTGCTAATTCGTTCTCATAGCCAATTTTTGCATATAAAAGGAATTGATAGGATAAAGGCGTGTTATTAAACATGTTGCCATCATTACCAAGCTCTCTGGCTAAGGCAAAACACAAGCTAGGGAAGTTTTGTAACTCATCATTATAATATAAGCTATCTCTTGTCTGCCATTCTGAACCAGTAATATATTCTACTGCTAAGCTATAGTAATAAAGGGAAAGCTCTTTATCCTCTAGACCCCATTTATCTTTGCTATATATATCACCTAGCTTATATGCTGCATCTGGATTTTTCTTTTCGCAGGCAATCTTGAAATATGCAACAGCCAATGCTGTATTTTGTGGAATATCTCGCCCATATAGGTAGCAATAACCTAAGTTTGAAATGGAATCAGAGTTTCCCATAGCTGCACCTAAATGGTAGTATTCTACTGCCTTAGCATATGATTGTTCTCCATATAGATTTGCACCTTTGGCATTGATGTAGGTATCGTCTTTGCGTTCAATTGCAAGTTCGTCTGTCTTAGTTAGTGAGTTATTGTTTGGTTCCATAATCGTTCCTTCTCTTTCTACTGCGAAAGCTTTTTTGCATATGCCATTTACAATATGCTAATAGTAGCATTTATATAAGCTCATTATAGCAAAGTATTGTCTAACTTCATTATGAGAGCAAGAAGTTCATTTTGAGGAATATTGCATCTACTTTAATTTTTAATCATTATATCAAAACCCCTATCCTCACTACCAAGAAGTAATAAACCTAATTCACCATAATAATACCCATTGGCTTCCTTATTTTCAGAAACATAGTCAATAGTCTCTTTAATCTTCTCATCAGTTAATGTAGGGTCAAGTAATTTGGACGCATGTTGAATCAGTTCTTTACACTGTTCAAGTGTTGCACCATCAGAATAAATACGGAATTCAGCAGTATTTTCAAAAAATTTAAGTGTAGATATAATGTCAACAATTTGATCGTCCATTTTATAAGACTTTCCAACAGCATTTTCAAAAGCTGCAAGTCTAAACTCTATTCTATAATGAGAACTTTCTTTATCTGGCACAACAAAATCTTCATAAAAAACGAGCTGATCTTCAGCGGAGCTATTATATTTTTTTATTAAATCTTCAATAGCACTTTCTTTTAAATTTTCAGATTCGGAATCTGAGTCTGAAAATATGTTGCTTATTCTAGTCTGTGATTCTGAAACAATCTTTTCCTGTGATTTTCCTGTCTTATCCTGTGTATCATTTGGTTTAGGTGCTGAAGCCATAATACCCAAGAAAACAAGCCAGGCAAGAGAAATTATTGCACCTTTAATCCATTTATTTAATTTTTGATTCCTTAATATTAAAATTGTGGTTGGAACAGGGAAAATTATTAACCATCCTAGAGCCCATAACCAAGTTTTTCTATCTTTATCAGGTTCAGATCTTCTCGCTATATATACCTCAGTTATTGAATCGGAATTCTTAGTGTAGCCACAATCTGGGCACGCTACAGAAAAATATTCAGCATCACAATTAGGACATTTTTTAGCTCTAACTCCAGCTTTAACACCACACTTCGAGCAGAAGTTACCTTCCTCAAATACCGTACCACAATTACTGCACTTGTTTTTGAACTCATAGCCTCCGCATGAAGAACAAGTTTTTACAGATGCTTGATTCTCTCTACCGCAAAATTTACAAATTTTCATAACTACTGACTCTCCCGACAATCATCTTTGTCAAAAATAAAATCTGCAATCTTCTTTGCTTCCATATTAGTTCTTTCTTCAATATCTTTAATCGTCCATAGCGGACTTTCTTGATCTTTGAAATCTGAAATAATTTGCTTTGTTAACATAAAGCAACTATCTTTATATCCCTTTTTCTGTTTGACTGAATTTTGTATTTTACTCCTAAACCAAGCATTACCTATTGAGCGATTTATATCCTCTTCAAGCAAAACTTTATTTCCAAGTTTGTTAATAATATCTAGGAACTCTTCTTTATCTGAAATACCAGCATCTTCTCTTATTTGGTCAATGTTTTTACCACTTCTTGGCATAATATGTTCAATTTCATATTTTTCAGGAATTATAAATTTTTGTCCATTTTCGTTGCACGCAATATATTCATTTAAAAACACTAGTGGATTCTTTGTATAATTTCTAGCTGCTATCTCAATATCATATTTATTCCACTCTTTATTTATGTGACGATTTATATCTTCTTTTATTTCAGATAGTTCTATATTATCATCCACTAACTTAATATTTAATCCAAATAGAAAAGTTTTAAACTTAGAGCTCGAGTAACCCATATCAACTAACTCTAAAATAGCAAACAGTCTTAATAAATCTTCTGCAAATTCTGTAACAATTTTTTCTGATAATGCATCTATCTCAAACCTAAACAAATAGGAAATTAAGTAAAGATTTAGATTCTCATTAAATTTAGAGCATAACTTAACAATAGAATAACTTTTTATTGCATCCCATATTTTAGCTACCTTTAATAGTTTAGCTATAAGTTTTATCGGATCTTGAAGAAGCTCCTGATTAGTTTCTGTATAAAATCTTCTTAAGCCAGGAGTTGTAACATTTATGGATCCTTTTTCTGAAATGTATTCTTTATTCTGCGACCTATTAATATACATATATTGCTTCAAAACACTGTCAATATCTGTAACTTTACTTTCTTCTAAGTCCATAATTAACTTCTTAAGTTCAGACCATTTTATGTTAAAACCTTCTCTATCTTCGCCAGAATTAGAGTAAAGTTTAGCCGAAATAATATCTGAGTCTAAAAGCGGCATTCCATCAGAGTTTAAAGAATTAAACATAGTTATAGCCTGTTCAACATTCCAACTGCGTATTTCAATAATTTCTGATTTATCTAAAATATATTCTGCAAATACATTTACTTCTGAAGGCGATAAACCTTCAAGTTTTGTATAGAAAAATTTAAAGTTTCTAAAGAAGTTAGTATATTTATTATCTTTTTGCTTATATTTTATTTTTTCAACTCTTTGTTCTGCAATTTCAAAACTTGGACTCTTGATTATAATCTGGAGTTCATTTTTATAGAGTTCATTTATAGAATTGTTTTCCAAAATCAGTCCTGTAGGTGCAGTTTCAAGATCCTTTAACACCGATAAAATTTGACTATCACTTACTTTATAAAGAATTTGAATTAATCTATCTCTTTTCCTCGTCAATCCATAAGTAAGATCATCTGATTCTTCATCTTTTTTAGTTTCTTCTATTGCTTGAATTAATCTTAATAAAAGTGCTTTGAAAAGAAGAATAAAAGTTGATGTCCTTTGTTGGCCATCAATTAAACTTAATTTTGTATCATTCTCTTGACAATTAATAATTACTGTACCAAAGAAGTACGGATCAGTACCACCACTATCAATAAAATCCTCTATATCTTGCCATAATTTATCGCATTGCTTAATCTCCCAAGAATAAGCTCTTTGATATTCTGGAATTGAAAATATGGATTTTTCATCTAAATCTAAATAGCTACCAATCTTCTTCAATTCTGGATCAATATTCTTCGCCATATATGCCTCCTGTTAAATTAAACTTTTATTAAGCAAAATATAATTCTTAAATGTCGCAACATTTAAGAATTATATCTATTATCCCAATCTTCCGAAAAAAATATTTTTTAACGGCTTAATGCCATCTAATTGCTTATTATTTTGTTGATCGTTTTTATTCTTGTAGATCTCAATATAATACTTTTCATCACGATTAATTCTATTTAATGTATAAAAAGCACCCAATTCCCAGGAACACCATCCACGTATATTGCCACTGCCGCGAATTGAGAACTCGCTATTAACGGTCCTCAGAAATAACAATTGTCTTGATTCTGAAAGATGCTTTGACAAATTGGTTTTTATATCAACTCCACTTTTGAAACTGGGAGAAAATAGCCAGTCAACATATAAAAATATACCTTTTCCTAGCATGAAAAGAAACAACGACAGTGTGTATAGCTTATCGTCAAAAGCATGAGATAAGAAAACTTTATTCATCTCTGGATTTTTCATAAGTAGTTCACGTTCAATAATAATTCCATTTATATCAGACTTACTAATTAGGGAATTGTTTATTTCGTTTAATAAATTTATCAATGAATTAAATGCATAATATTCATCTTTTGATTTGATAATACTTTCTGAGAAGCTTTCCAATTTACTGAAATTTTCTTTATTAATAAAATCATTTTGCGTTCTTAATTTTCTTATGTTTTTATTATAAACTTCATTGAACTCAAATTTATCAAATTTCATTTCATTGGAACTAATTAAGAATTTCTCTTCAATTCCAACAAGTATTGCTATGTTTAGTTTTAAAAGTTTAGATAAATCAATCCAAAAAGAGCCTTCAAATTGTTCAGAAATAAAATCATACAAATAATCTTTGTTTT
>QWCJ01000407.1_pt2 | contig 25206 bp, 23 predicted proteins | sample 1972501 | NCBI WGS metagenome assembly QWCJ01 (sample SAMN09866711, study PRJNA288562) | Human vaginal metagenome isolate term2_vaginal, whole genome shotgun... | isolation source: vagina | host: Homo sapiens | place: USA: California
GCACGTCATCTTCATTCTCGCCACTACAGAGAAGCACAAAGTGCTGCCCACGATTCTCTCAAGGTGCCAGATTTATGACTTTGAGCGCATGACCGTACCTAAAATCACTGATCACTTGAAGATGGTGGCGGCACAAGAGAACATCAGTTGCGAGGAAGAGGCATTGCATGTTATCGCCGAAAAGGCAGACGGAGGCATGCGCGATGCCCTGTCCATCTTTGACCAAGTGGCCAGTTTTTGCCAAGGCAATATTACCTACGAGCGGGTGCTTGAGGACCTAAACATGCTCGACTCTGAAAATTATTTCAAAATTGTCGACCTTGCATTGGCAAACCGAGTAAGTGACATTATGCTAACGCTCAATGGCATCATAGCCAAGGGATTTGATCCGGGGCACCTTGTCAACGGGTTAGCCTCGCACATTCGCAACGTGATGATGGCCACCGACAAACGCACGCTTTCGCTTTTGGAAGTGAGCGAGCGACAACGACAAAAATACCAAGAGCAGGCCAGCAAATGTAGCACACACTTCTTATTCCAAGCACTGAAGATATTGAACGAGTGCGACGTGAACTATCGGCAGAGTAGCAACAAACGGCTCTTGGCAGAGCTGACGCTCATTCGCGTGGCCCAGCTCACCCAATCTGACGAAGACGATGACGCAGGCGCGGGGCGTAGCCCCAAGTGCTTGAAAATCCTGTTCAAAAACCTAAAGACTTCTCAACCTCAACCGTCTCGACAGGTGGCGGTGGCTGAGAAGTCTGCCAAAGCGAACCAACAATCGTACGAAACCGTCGCGGCGGAACGCGCCACAAGCAGCTTGACTGCGTCTGAGCCACGCTACACTGCCGCAACTCCCTCACCATCAAAGGGCACGGCGCCTCGAATAAAGCTTAAAAACATTGGCATGACGTTTGACCATTTGAGACATGGCACGCCGTCACCCAACTATGTAGACGTTAAGAAGACGGATGAAAAGGTTATCCCCGCCAACACCAAGAAGTTCACCGATGACGAGCTTGGCATGCAATGGACACTGATGTGCAACCGTATGCCCCACCATTTGGTGGGTTTGGCGTCGCGCCTTAAAAACATCACGCCCCATATAGTAGATTACCCTGCCATAGAGGTGACCATTGACAATGAGATACTTTATGGACAAGTAAAGGAGATAATAGGCAATATCACCGCCACGATGAAAAAAAATCTGGGTAACAATGCTATCTCAATCAACTTGCAATTGACTAAAAATAATGGTTCAAGCAGGGCTTATACCAAGCGCGAAATTTTTGACAACATGCGCAAAAAAAATCCTGCTATAGAAAAACTTAGACTGAATTTAGGCCTCGAATTGGCCTAAATTCAGTTTTCAAAACTTCTAAATGCTTTTGTCTGCGTGACAGCATGATCTTTAAAGCGATTGTTAAGCAATAAAGACTGTTACGTTGCTTGTCTTTTGAATGATGTCTATCCAGCAGACTTTCAAAGACCAATTTTGTAAGTATTTATACCATTTATTTATTGCTCCCAAACTGATACGTTCGGCTATTTTATGCTTATTTCAAAGCCATTTTGTCGTCCAATCACATCGTTTAAGTCATAGCCTTCTTGTCATTAGGTACGAATGGCAATGCCTGTAATGCTTAAAGGCGTATCGTTTAGGTGCTATTCGGCTGCCGTTTAATACCTAATCGAAACACGATTAGCACCTAATCGCCAAACTAATAAGTTGTTATTTTAAATAAAAACAAAATTATATTATTATAATTTGTTGTTTTTTAGGTAATTATAAAAATATGCTCTTTTCCCCCATTTTTAAGGATTATAATCTACTTTTTATAATAATTTCATGCAAACCAAAGCCAATGTAAAAATGATTCAACATGTTTTTTTATATTCTCACATCATTATTCGTTTGGAAAAACATTTTAGAGTAGAAGCAAACATGCTTGCATACAACTTGCCCAGCAATGTCGTGTCATTATCCAAATATCTATCCACAACAACTATGCACAAAGTGGATGTCTCTTGGCAAAAACGGCTTGATCTGCGAATAACACTCGCATAGCAAGATACTCCGTGCGCAATATGGCTGCATAGATGCGCCTGACCACATCCTCAAGGTATGCGAGCGAGCGGTCTTGCTCAGTGAACAAGGCCTCCCAATCCCGTTGGTCCACATACAGCGAATGTAGGTTGCCCAAGTGCTCATCATCGTAAATGGCATTCATTCTACTCATAATAATCTATTTTGATGCTAAATTCATCTTTTCATACTTGGTTAAGAATAAATTGCGTGAAGTTTACAACACCTGCAAAATGTTTTTCAAAATGTTATGATTATTCTCCTTTTCAAGACACTTTGTAATCAACACGTCACCTCGACGCAGTTTGAACAATAGACGTGTAATTTTGAAAAAATATTTCTTACTTTTTTAACCATAGCCTTTGTGCTTTCCAAAATAATTACTATTTTTGCATTTACTTCGTTTAAAGGCTCCGTAGCTCAGTTGAATAGAGCACAAGATTCCGGTTCTTGGTGTCGCGGGTTTGAGTCCCGCCGGAGTCACCACGAAGTATAACTTCAAAACCTTTTTTCTGTAGAAACATGAATATCACCGAACGATTTATTAATTACACTAAGTTTGACACACAGTCGGCAGAAGGCTCCGACACAGTACCCAGCACAGCTAAACAACTCATCTTCGCAAAATACCTGAAAGAAGAACTCGTTGCCGAGGGGTTGAAAGACGTAGAAATGGACGAGATGGGCTATATCTATGCCACACTTCCTTCCAACATTAAGAAAGAGGTGCCGACCATTGGCTTTATCTCTCACTATGACACCGCGCTCGACGCAAGCGGCGCTAACATCAAGGCCCGCATCATAAAGAATTATGACGGTGGCGACATTGAGTTGTCGCCGGGTATTATTTCATCACCCAAGAAATTTCCAGAACTGTTAGAGCACAAAGGAGAAGACATCATTGTGACTGACGGCACGACGCTGCTGGGAGCCGATGACAAAGCTGGTATAGCAGAGATAGTACAGGCCATGTGTTACCTGCGCGACCACGACGAAATTAAACATGGTGATATTAGAGTGGCTTTCAACCCCGACGAGGAGATTGGAATGGGCGCTCACCACTTTGATGTGGAGCGTTTTGGATGCCAATGGGCATACACCATGGACGGTGGAGACATAGGCAACTTGGAATATGAAAACTTCAACGCCGCGGCTGCCAAAGTCACCATCAAGGGCGTGAGCGTACACACAGGCTATGCCAAAGGCAAGATGATAAACGCCAGTAGGTTGGCATGCGAGTTTAACGGCTATATTCCAGACACAGACATACCTGAGACCACCGAGGGCTATGAAGGCTTCTATCATCTCACCAACATGGAGACGAGATGTGAGCAAGCGCTGTTGAGCTATATCATTCGTGACCATGACCGCAAGAAATTCGAAGAGCGTAAGGACTTTATCGAGAGCATTGCTAAGCGGATGAACGAGAAATATGGAGAGGGTACGGTCGTGGTGGAATTGCGCGATCAATATTATAACATGAAGGAGAAAATAGATCCTAACATGTATGTCATTGACATTGTGCTCAAAGCCATGCAAGAAACTGGCGTAACGCCTAAAGTGGAGCCAATTCGTGGCGGCACTGACGGTGCGCAGCTAAGTTTCAAAGGGTTGCCCTGTCCCAACATTTTCGCTGGCGGCGTGAACTTTCACGGACCATATGAGTTTGTTTCTATCCAAGTGATGGAAAAGGCTATGCAGGTTATCACGAAGATTTGCGAGATTACAGGAACGTTTAATGACTAAGGCAGAGACTATTCTCCCTTTCATTATCAAATTCGCAGACTTCATATCTTGACAACTTGCGGCAAGCTGTATGATAGCTAACCGAGGTTAAACCATAAGTCTCCTCACGCCCCGATATCAGTGTGGCGTGGGGAGAATTTGTTTTTGAGGGCATGAGAAAAATAATCCATGCCCTTGCGATTATAGAATTATCATCATACAAATGACATTCGAGAATATTATCACAAGCGCGCAAAACCAGAGAATTAAGCGGCTTGTGGCCTTACAACAGAAATCGGTCGAACGCAAAAAGAGTGGGCTGTTTGTGGTTGAGGGCGTGCGCGAGTTGCTGCATTGCATCCGCGCGGGCTATGAGGTGGAGTGCTTGTTTCGTTGCCAAGACATTTTGGGTTCGAACCCCGACGCACAGGAAATTAAAACGCTCACACCCGATGCGCCCATCTATGACGTTTCAAAAAAAGTGTATGAGAAGATGGCTTACCGGGGCACCACGGAGGGATTGATGGCAGAGATGCGAGCAAAAGACAAAGCTCTGAACGACATCAAACTGCCTGAGAATCCTTTTTTGGTAGTACTGGAAAGCGTGGAGAAACCAGGAAACCTTGGCGCAGTGCTTCGAAGCGCAGACGCTTCGGGGGTGGACGCGGTCATCGTATGCGACCCTCTCACCGACCTTTTCAACCCCAACCTGATACGCAGCAGCATAGGCGCAGTTTTCACGGTGCCTACACTGGCCTGCAGCACTGAGGAGTGTATTGCCTTTTTGAACTCGCACGGCATCCAAATACTAACCGCCCAACTACAAGATTCCACACTCTATTACAACACTGACATGCGCCAGCCCACTGCCATCGTCATGGGCACTGAGGCTACGGGACTTACAAACGCTTGGAGACAAGCTGCCAACGCCCATATCCGCATACCCATGTTGGGACATCTCGACTCTCTCAATGTGTCGGTGAGTGCGGCCATACTGATGTATGAGGTGGTGAGACAAAGAAACCATGGGCTTGAGTTATAAATTAAATAAACAAAAAAGCAAATTGAAAACCCACATGATATGAGACAGAGACGCGATGAGGAGATGACGTGGAAAAAACTTGATAGCAAATATATCATACATAGACCGTGGCTCACGGCACGACGCGACAAAGTTCAATTGCCCAACGGTAAGATTTTTGACGAATACTATGTACTGGAGTATCCCACATGGATTAATGTCGTGGCTGTGACGCAATCGGGCGAATTGATATTGGAACGACAATATCGTCATGCGCTTGGCATCGTCTCGACGGAAATTGTCGCTGGATGCGTGGAAAAAGGCGAGACACCATTAGATGGTGCCAAGCGTGAGTTGCTGGAAGAGACAGGGTATACGGGCGGCACTTGGTCAGAGCTAATGGTGATTGCGCCCAACCCCAGCACAATGACCAATCTTTGCCACTGCTTCGTGGCTGAAAATGTCATTCCAACCACCAATCGTCATTGGGATGAGACAGAAGATATAGAAGTGTTTCTCAAAAGCAAGCGTGAAACGCTTGAGATGTTGCGGCAGGGGCAGTTCGCGCAGGCCATGATGATCGCGCCACTATGGAAATATTTTGTTGAGCATACAGACTTGTTGCAAAGTCGGCAAGCGCCATCCGAATGATGCCCCAACTCCTTGTTTGGACCCTATTCTATCTATTCAAGAAAACCCTGCGCTATCATGGTGATGAGATGGCCTTTTCACCGAGTTATGAAAGAAAATCGCAAGAGACGTTTATAGTTTCTATAGAAATACAAACTTCGTTTCAACCATACCTTTTAATACCATTGCACGGCGTTGCTATAACCACTCCGCTTGTCATATTTCAACGCATCTGTCAACGTTGCCGCATTGGCTCTGAAGGAGAAATTGTAGCTTGTGTATGGTGCCAACACTACGGAGCAACTCATGTTGAAACAATGAAGGTCGCGTTGCAATGAGGCCGTTGTCATGGATATTTGCTTGTTTTCGAAATCGTAACCACTGGAGAAACTGATATTCCAACCGTCGCTGATACGCAGATTTCCGCTCACATTAAGTGTCTGGGTGAATTTATACGGATATCTCATGCTCTTCTTGTTGAACCTTCCACCACGGTCCTCACGCATCGTGATGCCATAGCCAAAAGTCAATGACCACGGCATGGAAAAGGGCAAGTAGCCATCATCGTCTGTGGAAGCCTTGCCGCCGTTTTGTTTTTTGTCAGCTCCACGCCTACCTTTTTCCATTGCATCGTCTATGTTGCTTTCAATATTAGTGTCAATACCCTCGTCGTCATGGTTCTTGTCATTATCTTTCTCTGTGTCCTTGCCACCGAAAAGTTTTTTTATTTTCTCAGGATTGAGCGTATAAGATATATTTTGTGACATGCCTTGAAAGCGTCCAAAACGGCCATATCCCCACTCCGTTCGATCACCGACGTATGGTTTACCGTTCTCGTCAAGCTCGTAAGCGTATGTGGCGAACACAGCGTTGAGGTTGAAAGTGTAATTTTTCCACCACTTCAACCTTATACGCATAGACAAGTCACTCCACGGTTGGCGGCGAGCAGCCATATTGTATGACATAGAGGCGCCAAGCTCATCTATCAAGCTTATTTTCTTGAAGCCAGTGGAATCTTTGTCGCTTTTGATCTTCATTTCTATGTTGTTGCTCACGTCCCAAGACACACTTCCGGTACGTCCTTTGCCCGGAGGCCCGTAAAGTCCTGCAGAATAAGGAGAGTATTCCACCAACGAGACATTTCCATCACGGTCTGTTTTTTGGTAGGTCTGGTAATAACCATAGCGCGCCGAGCCAAAATCAGGCGCGTAGCTAAAGCTCACTTGTGGCGTGAACACATGTCGGATGGCTTGAATCTTTTCACCGAAAATTTTTCGGTTTGGAATGTAAAATCCATATAATTTGGTGCTGGCCGACACGCTCATGTTCCAGTTATAGATGTTGTGAAAACCGTAAGTGGTATCCGCCACCTCAGTTTGGGTGGCTTGATTCCACGACTTTTCCACCTTGGACATGGTCATTCGGTCAGTAAAATTAAATGAGGGCGTAACATTTATAAATTTGAAAAGCGTGAAAGACGCATTGATAGGAATGTTATGTTGCATACCATTGTGCCAATCTTTCACGATATTGGAGTGGAGCAATAGGTTTTCCTTGGTTTGGATAGAGTTGCTCATCTGCCCGGTATAGCTCATGGATATTTTCTCATACCAGCGTTCCTCGCCCACCCTGTGTTTGCGCCTGAATGGGTAAAAACGGCTGATAGAAACATTGACATCAGGCAAAGTTAGAGATATGGTGGAGTTTTGCATGTTTTGCGAAAGGTTGGCCGAGGTACTCAATGAGAGTCCTATGCTTGAGAAAGTGGTGCTCCAGCTTACTGAAGAGGTGCGCGTGGTTTGGGTCATGGCTTGCGGATTGTACATGCTCGTGAGATTGTTTCGTTCGTAGCTTGACGTGGCAAAGTTGACGCTTGCTGACAAAGAGCTGAATGGGTTGGCCTTAGGGTCTTGCCGATGGCTCCATTGCAGCTTGAAGCTCTCTTGCTCTTGGAAGTCTGGCATGCCCTTGTCTCCTGTCTTGGTGTCTTGGTAAGCTGCAAAAAACGACCCACTGTACTTGTAGCGTTTGCGATAGTTGCTGGCAGCAGAGATACCCCACGATCCCTTGGTGTAAATTTCGCCAAGCAACTTTAAGTCCCATTTGTCACTGACAGCAAAGTAGTAGCCTCCGTCGCGGAGATAGAAGCCACGATTATTTTCATCGCCATAAGAAGGCATAATAAAGCCGCTGGAATAGCTTTTGGTGAACGGGAAAAAACCATAAGGGACGGCCAAAGGTAATGGGACATCAGCCACTACAATATATGCCGGGCCAAAAATCACATCCTTGCCTGGACGCACTTTAGCCCTCGACAGGGCTATATAGAAGTCAGGATGCTCCTTATCGCAAGTGGTATAGCGGCCGTGAGCAAGGAAAAGCTCACCCTTATCATTACGCTTTGACACCTTACTGACAAGATAACCGTCTTCTTGTTGGGTATACGCATTGCGCACAATGCCTTTCTTACTCTTAAAGTTGAACGCCATGGTGTCGGTGTCATACTTATCCTGCCCCATAGTGAAGACCGGACGACCCTTGATGCCAGTTTTCTCCGTTGAGTCTGCACTGCCCGTTGCGTGCACCAAACTGCTGTCCAGACTCATGTATATTTTATCGCTTTTGAGGTTCATGTTTTCATAACTCACCTCAGCAGTGCCGTAAAGATGGGCGGTATTTGATTTGGCCTCATATATCAATGAGTCTTGCGCCTCGTATTTAACGGGGGCGTCTATACCACTCTTTTTCTTTTTGTTAAGGGAGTCTAACCTGATGGAATCGTCCACCATCTTGTTGTGATGGTAAATGGCAAGCTGGAGCGAATCCATCATGGCGGTATCGGTTTTGACGTCTACATTTTCCTCCGTGATGGTAGAGTCTTTTAACGTAGAATGATCGTTGAGGGCAAGCTTAGTTTTCGTCGTGTCGTCGTTGACGGAATTGATATTTTTGTTAAAAAATCCGGACACGTCGCTGTTTGCCATGGAAAAGGCCATGACGAAAAGCATAAATATGACGAAAAGCCGTGTCTTCATTTGAGGTACAAAAGTAGGTAATAAATGGTGAAAAGTCGTGTGTTTTCGCAATTTTAACTTTGTTATTCGAACATTGCCTCCCAGGTCTTAAAGCGTTCTAACCCGTCATCACCAAAACGAGCGATACTTCGCTCGGCCTCGGCGAGGGTTCGCTCATGTTTCAATTTAGTCTTGCTGTAGAATTTATCAGCGTAGCACACCACCTTTTCTTCCAATGTCTCGGGCAAATAGTCTTGGTGGGGCAACGGTAGATTGCCCGAAACGATAGCCTCCTTTGTCAATCCAGCACCCGTGTGACGCTCGCACACGCGGGCATGGCGAGGGTATCCCTCGGCGCGCATCAAGTTGGCGCCAATTATCCCATGTCGCAAATAGGGCTCTTTTCCATGACAACAGATGCTCGGAGCGTCGCACTCGAAGATGCCGATGTCGTGCAACATGGCCGCCTCTTCCACAAACGCGCGGTCAAGGCCAAGCTCCGGATGGCGGTCGCAAATTTGCAACGCCCTGCGCGTAACCGCTATGCTATGTGTCAAGAAAATGCGACGTAACTCGCTATCCTCTGGATAATACTTGTCTATCAGACACATCACCCAATTGGGTTGTACTCGATAATCCATGACTTAAAAAACTATCGCCCTCTCCTCCACTTTGGAGAAAAGGGCGAATATTTATTTATTGATAAATGTATATCACTGGCTAACAAAAAAGATTATTCGTGATCCCTTTCGATATAAGCTATCACATCACCCTTTTGCACCTTAGAACCTTGCTTAGCACCTATCTCGACAAGTTTTCCCCCGAGGCTGGCGCCTACCTCGACAAACTCGCCCCAAGGAGCCTGGATGTAGCAGAACGCATCTCCCTCCTTATAGGTCTTGCCGATGTATGGTTCTATCGCCGGAGCGGCCTCTCCGTCGCCTTGGAACTCCCAGTACACCTGTCCCTTCACGGGAGCCACGATGGCATCGGCTTTGGCGTGCTTGTACGCGGCCAACTGCTCTGGCGTGGCGTTACCGCCAAGCTTGGCATCTTTAGCCTTCTGCAAGTCGGCCAAGAAATTTTTCTTGGCTTGCCCACTCTTATAGTTTCGGTATTGCTCTGGGTGCATGGCCAATTCCCACAGCTCCTCGTCGTCCTGACCATAGTCCCAACCATTCTCGTCCATCTCCTTCTTGAAGTCATCGAGCGCGTTTGGCAGTAGCGTGTGTGGGTCGGCATCGGTAAATTCGAAACCCTTTTCTTTGGCCAGCTTAACCAATTCGTCATCAATCTTGCCGGGCACCTTGCCACTCTTGCCAAGAATCATGCCCCACATGGCGTCGTCCATCATAACATACCGCCCCTTGCCTTGCTCCAATGTGAGCAGGTTGAAAAGCGCGATGTTCTTGGTGTACTGCGAGAACGGCGTTACCAAAGGTGGGTATCCCACCCTCGGCCACACGTAAGCCACCTCATCAAAGAGCTTGATGAGCAGGTCGTCCATGCTCTGTGGTTCCTCGCCCTTCTTCTTGCGCAGGTTGTTGATGGTGTCGTACATGCCTTTCAGATCAGACATCATGGAGCCCATCATGCCGCCAGGTAGGCCACAGGTGAGCAGAAGCGAGCTCATCACCTTGTTTTGCGGGTTGATGAAACAGCCAAGCCATTCGTCGATAAACTCTTGCGTGAGTGCGCGCGCTTTCATGTACGCGCTCATGTTGATATCGGGAACGTCAAAGCCCGCGTTGCGAAGCATGCTCTGAACGGATATAACGTCAGGATGTACCTTGCCCCATGACAGTGGCTCTATGGCCGTGTCAATAATGTCCACGCCATTGCGGCACACCTCAAGGACCGATGCCATGCTCAGTCCGGGACCGGAGTGACCGTGGTATTCCAATATAATATTGGGATGTTTGTCCTTGATACGTTTGGCCAACTGGCCCAAGAACGCCGGCTGACCGATGCCAGCCATATCTTTCAAACATATCTCCTCTGCTCCAGCCTCAATCTCCTGATCGGCCAAATGCTCATAATAGTCGAGCGTATGTACAGGAGACGTCGTGATGCACAGCGTGCCCTGCGGAGTCATGCCCGCCTCTTTGGCCCACTTGATAGATGGCGCAATGTTACGAATGTCGTTCAGACCGTCAAAAATGCGAGGTATATCCACACCCTGTGCGTGTTTCACCCTGTACATCATGGCACGCACATCGTCTGGCACTGGATACATACGCAGGGCATTCAAGCCACGGTCTAACATGTGGGTTTTGATGCCCACTTCATTAAATGGCTTGCAAAAGGCGCGCACAGCCTCGTTTGGATTTTCACCAGCAAGCAATTGTACCTGCTCGAAAGCGCCACCATTGGTCTCCACACGCGAGAAACATCCCATGTCGATAATTACCGGGGCGATACGCTCCAACTGATCTTTGCGAGGCTGAAACTTGCCTGAGCTCTGCCACATGTCTCTATATATGAGACTAAACTGAATTTTCTTGCTCATTATTTTTGTGCTTTCAATTCATATTTCAAAACCAGTCCTTCACCTATGTATTGAGAGGAATGGCATTACGATTAGGTATGCAAAATTAGATAAAAAAATCCAAATTAGGTCCGATAGTACGTTTTTTTTATTCTTTTATAATTATCTTTGCAAAGAACAACAGTCATACATGATGATATTTAGAAAAATATTTGTTGCAATATTTATTGTCATAACCATCGTGAGCTGCAAGCGCCAAGCTGCCGACACGACCAATATAAACGACCCTTTCGCAGGAGATTACCGGATGGCTGGCGACAGCACCGTCTATGGATTGGCCTGCAAGGGAAGCTCGGACGACGCCATACTATTATTGCCCGCAGACGGAAGCGACCCCGTGAGGTATGACATTGTTTTAGCCACACGTAGAAACAAAGTGCTGGGCAGCATCAATACGGGCGACCGCATTGCGTTAGTGCCAAACAAGAAACACGCGAACGTGGCCGACATGGTTATCAATTTGGATGAGCTGAAGGGCGTATGGTGCTACATGGTCATGCCGCAAATGCGGCAAGACAGCTACGAACAAGAGCAAATACAGAACCGCACTAAAGACTCGATGGCCGATTCTCTGGCACTCTCCCTGTTCGTACCACTCGAATACGGCTTTTGGCTTAAATCACAAGGAGAAGCTGCCAGCGTGGGCTACATACGCGAGTTGAACGCCTTGGTGGACGAAAGTCCCGTGACATACCCATCGCTTGACTATTTCATCAAATGGCAAATATGGAACGGAAAATTTATTTTGGCGAGTGGAAAGCCAAAATACGACAAGGACAACACGGTGGATGGCTACACCGACATCAGATACGACACATGTTCTATCGATTTTCTTAGCCATGACTCATTAGCGCTCACCGACCGCAATGGCACTCGCTGCTACTACCGTAAGAAAGATGCCAACGAGGTGAACAAGAAAGCGCAGACCATCGCCGACAAGCATAAGAAAGCCGCCTTAAGAAGAAACGCCCTACCATAAGGTGCGGCGGGGCGCATGCAAAACGATGATTTGGGTGGGTGGAAACCACCTCAATCTGTCAAGAATATATCAAAAAAACAGGTGGTCTACAACCAATTGATTTAGCGGCAAAAACGTGAATTATTTATTTAAAAAAGACTTTGGCAACATGTTTGTCTCGCAAATATTTTGCCATTGGTACTCATTGGTCTTGCGTTTCGGCACTAAACGCGAGCCGTTTCGGCCTTTTTCACGGTGCGTCCAAGCCTTAATGGCAACACGATTAAGGCCTAATGACAAGTTGTTTGGAAAACTTTTTTGAGCCGATTTCATATTTTCATTCCCATCGCGCTGATTTACAGCACATGAAAGAAAACTCACATGCTTCGCGTATTTGCAGGCAACGCCTCTGCCATTTGCATACAAGTGATTTCTGAGAGGTGTTTTGTCATGTTTTTTCCACATTATTTTTTCAAATCCACCATCACTTGCCAGTTGGCTATCACAACGTCTGTTTTTGCCAAACAGCGCATGAGGCCACATACCGACAACTCGCAAGCATGGGTACGCGAAACCCGCTCATGCGTTCGGAAATGGTTATCTCATGCCATGATTGGCAAACCTCATCTCGGCCATACGCTCGTATTTGGTGCCCGGCCGGCCATAGTTGGCATAAGGGTAAATGCTGATGCCACCTCTCGGTGTGAACAATCCAACCACCTCTATATACTTGGGCGACATGAGTTTGACGAGATCTTTCATGATGATGTTGACACAATCCTCATGAAAATCGCCGTGATTGCGAAAACTAAAAAGATACAGTTTCAGGCTCTTGCTTTCCACCATGCGTTCTGCTGGCACATAACTGATGCGTATCTCGGCAAAATCCGGCTGCCCCGTGATAGGACAGAGCGACGTAAACTCGGGACAATTGAACTGCACCCAATAGTCGTTTTCGGGATGCTTATTGTTGAAAGTCTCCAATACCTCGGGGGCATAATCCATGCTGTATCGTGTCTGTGCGCCCAATGATTTCAATCCTTCTTGCTCTCTGTTTGATGCCATAATCCTTACAAACTAAATACTTTCCATACGTTATAATTCTCGTCTGTGTCGTAAACGTCCTCTCCCTCGTGCTGCTTCATCGCTCTCACGATCCTCACGGTGATGGGCAACGCCAACACCTCGTAGATGGTTTTGAGAACCACTTGCCACAACATGAGCCAAGGCAACTCGCTCGCTGGAACCACGCCGGCCAAGGCCAAGGGAAAGAATATGACCGAATCGCAGGTCTCGCCAGCAACGGTGCTGAGTATGGCTCGCGCTGAAAAACGCTTGCCTCCGTCTCGTATCTTCATACGGCTCATTACGTAAGCATTGACAAAACTACCAATGACAAACGCCACAAATGATGCCAGCGCGATACGTGGGGCCAACCCGAAGATGGCATGAAAACCCGCATCGTTGTTCCAATAGTCGGCGCCCGGGATGAGGTCGCAGATGGCACCCATAGCCACAAAAAAGAAATTCATGGCAAAGCCCGTCCAAATGAGCAATCGCGCCTTGCGAAATCCCCACACCTCGCAAACACAGTCATTAATGATATAAGATACGGGAAACACGATGAAACCACCCGTGAGGCTGATGGGGCCAACCGCTATTTGCTTTGTTTCCAATACGTTTGCCGCAATGAGGCAAACACAAAAGAGTATGCTGCAAAGCATAAACAGCACACTCACAGTCTGTTTATTATTGTTCATGTCTTGTTTTTTAAGAGGTTTACCAAGCACTCTATTTCGGCCGCAAAGGTACGATTATATTTCCATTCGTGACCGATAAGTATCTAAAAAAGTGTTTAGATCCTACTAATTATGGCAACAACGGGCACAAAAGATGGCATGTGGACCCTCTTTTTGCGCCCATCATGGGCTAACCGTCAGGCCGCTTGGCTGACGAGATAGGCCATGTAGCCCAAAAAACCGATCGTAAGCAACGCTCCCTCCCATCGCTCAACTCGATATTTCGTGAACGAGAAGAGCCACAACACAACAATGGAAAGAAGTAGCGCGCCAAGGTCCACACTGGTTATGCCCTGAATGTCCATGGGCGAGATAATGCCCGTAAGACCAAGTATCATCAAGATGTTGAACACGTTAGAACCTAAAACATTGCCAATGGCGATGCCACTGTTGCCACGACGTGCAGCCACCACCGTGGTGGCAAGCTCTGGAAGCGACGTGCCACAGGCCACGATGGTAAGACCGATGAGCGCTTCGCTCATGCCAAGATTGGCGGCAATGGCCGATGCGTTGTCCACAAACACATTGGAGCCAAGCACCAAACATGCCAAACCGACAACTAAAAATGTCACGGACCGAGAAACGGCCATGGGACGCTTCTTGACGGAGCCGCCATCAGACCCTTGCCCGAAATTAGCGCGCGCTCCCTTTAGCGTGATGTACATGAACATGCCAAACATGGCAAACAACAACAGCGCGTCAATCCGAGAGATGCTCGAATCAAAGCACATTACCAGCAATACCACCGACGCGATGATGGTAAAGGGCATGTCTTTTTTCACTGTTGCAGGCAAAATATGTATGGGACATATCATGGCCGCCACACCAACGATGAGTGCTGTGTTGAAAATATTGCTTCCCACGACATTACCAACAGCCAAATCGGGCGTACCATTGATGGCCGACATGAGGCTGACAAAAAACTCGGGCATGGACGTTCCAATGGACACAATGGTGAGACCGATGACTATCTGGGGCACACCCATGCGCTCGGCCAAGCCCACGGCGCCATCGGTAAGGCGGTCAGCACCCCACAAAACGATAACGATGCCCGCCACGAACAACACAACCTGAAGCCACAATTGTGGTGCCGCGAACGTAAAGAGTGGTAACATTTGCATAATAGGATCAATTGATATGTTGTGCAAATGTACATAAAAAAATGGAACTTAATGAGCATGTACACAATTAATAAAGTTACGTATTGATAAAAAAAGACATTAAAAGGCGTTTATACAATAAAATAACGATAAGTGAAAATCATTTACCTATAATTGAAACTCATAACAATCTAAATGTCTTAACTTTGCTTGCAAAATGTGATCAATCATCAAACACATTACAAAACCTATTACTCCATGACGCATTAAGGGAACGATTTCCCAAGCAGAGGTAAACAATTTTATAATTTATTGCTGCCCGCTAAAATGACTATCTTTGCTCATGGTTATATTTTTTCTCAAAAAACAAAGAAAACCAACAAGGTTGAAAACTCGTGAGAAGTGTCAGCCCCAATTTTTTTAAATTAATAATGCTTTACCGGACAGCAATAATTTATTTTCAAATCTTCAACCAATCATTTAAAAATTACATGTACAATATTCACAGAATAGTATTTGTACTTTTTCCCATAAATATGACCATTATTATCAATAAAAACCAAGGTTGGAACGATGGTCAGGCCAGGTGTCTTGGTATCTTCGGCCAAGCGCCTGATTTCTTTTTTTGAGAGTAACAGCTTGCGATCACGCTTTGAAACGTGATTAGAATAAGAGCCATAAAAATAGGGTGAGATGTTCATGCCCTTAAGCCATATCTCACCATTGCTCACGATACAAAACGAATCTACCAATGAGGCCTTGCCCAATCGGATAGACTTGATCTCGGTACCGGTGAGCACAATGCCCGCCGTGTAAGTGTCAATGAAGCTGTACTCGAACGAGGCTTTCTTGTTTTTTATCTGTATAGGACTCTTCTTGCGAAGTGCGAGCGCGTCTTTATTCATGTTCTACGATTGCGAAATTTTCGATATTTTCGTCCACATAATGAGCTACTTGGGTGGTGAAATCTTCCTCTAACTCTACAAAAGCATCATCATAAACGTCAAACTCCGGATGTTGCTCGTACAGCGCGTCAAACTCTTCCTGCGTACAGTCTTGTTCAATAGCCTCATGACATTTGCTATAAAGACGATGGGTTTTGTGGATGATGCGATAGAGTTCGGTCAACCCCCATTCACGCATGGCTTTATCAAAGGGATTGCGATAGATAAAATCGCCATAGCCGTTATGAATGAGTTGGACGAAACCGCCGCTCATCAGCTCGTCGCGTAAAATAACATAAGCTATCAGCGTGATTTGGTCAGAATTGAGCATAGACATATTGTCCGCGTTCAGCTCGCCACCGATACCCTTGAGAATTGCGTCTGAAAACACAGCGACGAATGCGTCCATACCCTCTTGTGAGGCTCGCCTCAAATCGGAATCTTTTACCCTTACCTCTATCATTATCTATTATTGGTTTAAGATTGCAAAGATAAACATTTTAAGCTGTAAATATTCTCGTTATGCGTAAAAGGTTGTTAAATTAAGCACTTAACGATCAATGTTTACGCCATTCAATTACCAAAAATTATCATTGAATAAGCAATGTGATTGGAACGAAACATACCACAGTTTCTCCTTGGTAGCAATGGCGCGAGCGAAAAAGTAAAAACAAATAGCCACTTGCATGTCGTTATACAAGTGGCCAACTGTTAGTCGTGATGGATAAATTATTTAATTATCATTTGTCTTGCAATGCTTGCATACACCTTTGTAATAAAGTTGCATCTCATCAATGGCATGCCCGTCTATGTTTTTGGGTTGTTCCATTCGCGGAGGAACCTCATCAAAAAGATCGTAAACATGTCCACATTTACGGCAAAAGAAATGAACGTGAGGGCGAATGTCGCCATCATAACACACACGATGATCGTCAATGGTGATCATCTGGGCAGCGTTATGTTCGGCAAAAAGTCTTAACGTGTTATAGACAGTAGTACGACTCAATGTCCTTATTTCCTTACAAATGCCCTGATAGACATCCTCTACGGTTGGGTGAGTGTGATGGGTAAGCAGGTAATTCATAATAGCCAAACGCTGCATGGATAATCTGACGCCACAACTTACCAATCTATCATAAGCTTCTTGATTCATAACTCTTATTCGTTTAATATTTACTCATCTATCACTTAGAAGTGCAAAAATAAGCAATATAATAGACTTTAGCAAATATTTAGATATAAATTTTATCAAATTAAATTAATTTCAGTTAGCAATTTATTACATTATCATTTAATCTTCGTGACATTATTGTTAAAAAACGGCTTGTTTATGAGAATATCGCAACGTGTCAACCATATAAAAATACCAAGCCATCGAGTCGATAGCTTGGCATTGCGTAATGTACCTTTTGACACCTGTGCTCTAAAGAGGACAACGTGCAAATGGTTTTGAGAGAAACTTAAGCAGACTGTTATTAGCCCTTAAGACAGTTACTCTGGCTTCATATTCGTGTACACGTTCTGCACATCGTCAAACTCTTCGAGTTTTTCCACCATTTTGTCAATGGTTTCGCGCTGCTCTGGCGTCACGTCTTTCAAGTCGTTTGGAATGCGTGTAAACTCCGCGCTGGTAATCTCAAAACCATTGTCTTCAAGGTATTTTTGTATTTCACCAAAAGCTGTTGGCGAGCCGTAGATAGTGGTTTCGCCCTCCTCTTCATCCACGTCGTACTCGTCTTCCACCTCGTGGTCGATAAGGTCAAGTATCAATTCGTCCATGTCCACCCCCTCTTTCGTCTTGAAAGTGAACACGCTCTTGTGGTCGAAAAGGAAACTCAGCGAGCCTTGATTGCCAAGATTTCCATTGAATTTGTTAAATACCGAGCGCACGTCGGCAACGGTTCGGGTGGTGTTGTCGGTCAGGGTCTCTACGAAAACGGCTATTCCGTGGGGTCCATATCCCTCGTATGTCACATCCTTGTACTCGCTGGTGTCTTTGCCCATGGCATTCTTGATGGCACGGTCTATGTTGTCCTTGGGCATGTTTTCCTTCTTGCATGTGGCGATAATCGCACGCAAGGTAGGATTGTTCTCAGGTTCGGGTCCACCAGCTTTTACTGCAATGCTGATTTGTTTACCCAATTTTGTGAACGTGCGGGCCATGTGCCCCCACCTCTTTAACTTAGTAGCTTTACGATATTCAAATGCTCTTCCCATGGGAATTTGTCTATTTATATGATTATTATCTATCTTAGTTTAACGCAATTCAGCACCCAATTTTGTTGTCAAATTATGGATAAGTTTCTGCATGATAGCGTCAATCTGCTTGTCATTCAATGTTTTTTCTTCGTTCTCAAGAATGAAATTTACGGCGTAACTCTTCTTTCCGTCGGGCAGGTTCTTGCCTTGATACACGTCGAAAAGGACAACATCACGCAAAAATTTCTTCTCCGTCTGGCGAGCTATTTGCTCTATTTGCGCAAACTCCACGCCCTCATCAAGCAGCAACGCGAGGTCACGGCTAACGGCTGGGTACTTGTTAAGTTCCTTGAACACTATCTTGTTTTTCTTGATAGCCTTCATGATACCAGTCCAATTAAGTTCCGCATAGTACACGTCATTGTCGATATCCAACTTGCGTAACACTTTTTTGGAGATTTTACCATACTCCGCAAGCATCTTGCCACCGCGGTTTTTAATGGTCAAACCATAAGCGAAGATATTGTTGTCGCTCTTCGAGGGCACCATGATCTCGTCTGGCACGCCAGCCCTTCGCAGTATATTCTCAACGTAAGCCTTGAGTTCATAGTATGACGTTTCCTCGTCGGGGTGCGCCCACGAACCCTCTACACGCTTACCAGTGAGCCACAATCCAAGGTGGTATTCCTGCGAATAGGCTTTGATGGAAGCGTCGTTGTCATCTTTCTCTGGCGCATAATGATAAACATTTCCAACCTCAAAAAATTTGAGATTGGTGCGTTTTCGGTTGATGTTTCGAGCCAAAGACTCCAATCCTCCGAACAGCATGGTTTGGCGCATGACGCCCAAATCCGCGCTCAAAGGATTCATTAGTTTCACCGTGTTCTTCCAAAGGTATGTGCTCAAATTGTCTTTTTCATAATAGGACGACTTGGTAAGCGAGTTGTTTAATATCTCATTAAAACCGCAACCCACCAATTGTTCGCTCACGATATTTTCCAATCGGTGTTCCCTGTCCTCGTCTCCCTCAACGGTAAGCGATGATTTTAGCTGGGTGGGTATTTCCACATTGTTATACCCATATATTCGAAGGATATCCTCCACCACGTCGCACGGGCGACGCACATCCACGCGATAGGCCGGAACCAACAGTTCCATGCCCTCCTCGTTCTCGCTTACTATTTTCATCTCAAGGCTTTGCGCTATACGCCTTATGGTATCCTTGCCAAGGCTTTTTCCGATCAGTCGATCGCAATATTCATATCGCAGGCTCACCTTGAAATCCTCCATTGGCTCTGGATAGACGTCTTTCACCTGCATGGAAACTTTTCCGCCAGCCAGCTCTTTGCACAGTATAGCAGCCTGTTTCAATGCGTAAACTTGTCCGTTGGGGTCTATGCCACGCTCAAACCTGAAACTTGAGTCAGTGCTAAGCCCATGCCTTCGCGCGCTTTTCCTAATCCATGTGGGATGAAAATAGGCGCTTTCCAACACCACGTTTCTCGTTGTCTCGTAGGTGCCAGAGCCTTTGCCGCCAAAAATGCCGGCAATGCACATAGGCTCCTCAGCGTTGCAGATACTCAGGTCATGCTCCCCAAGTTCATGCTCCTCGCCGTCCAATGTCACAAATTTTGTGCCTTCAGGCTGCGTGCGCACTACTATTTTGTGCCCCGTTACCATATCCGCATCAAAGCAATGCATGGGTTGACCGTAGGCCATCATGATATAATTGGTGATGTCCACGATATTGTTTATGGGGCGCAATCCCACGGTCACAAGCTTGTCTTGCAACCATTTGGGGCTTTCTTTCACGTCACAATCTGTCACGCTCAAGCATGCGTAGCGTTTGCATGCCGCAGTATTCTCTATCTCCACGTCGATAGGCAACGACTCATTGTCCACCTCAAACCTGTCGCAATCCGGGCGATGCAATGTGGTTTCATATCCCCGTTGCACCAGCCAAGCGTACAAGTCGCGCGCCACGCCATAATGACTCAACGCATCGGCGCGGTTCGCCGTGATATCGATGTCTATCACCCAATCGCTCTCCAAGTGGTAATATTCGGCGGCAGGCGTGCCCACGACAGCGTCTTCTGGCAAAACAATGATACCCTCGTGACTGTTGCCCACACCTATTTCGTCCTCGGCGCATATCATGCCAAAGCTGTCCACGCCGCGCAAGCGCGATTTCTTAATGACAAATTCCTTGTCGCCATCATAGAGCACACAGCCCAAATCGGCCACGATGACCTTCTGGCCTGTCGCCACATTGGGTGCGCCACAAACTATCTGTTGTGGTTCGTTCTTGCCCAAATCAACGGTTGTGACATGCAAATGGTCACTGTTTGGATGAGCCTCGCAGGTGAGAACCTTTCCCACATATAGACCTTTCAGGCCTCCTTTGATGGCTTGCACTTCCTCCAAAGAGTCCACCTCCAACCCCGTGGAGGTCAATGCGTCAGCGGTTTCTTGGGGCGTTAGCGAGAAATCCACGTACTCCTTAAGCCACTTATATGAAATCTTCATGAAATTATTGAGTTTATAAACCTTCGAATTGCCTGCAAAATTACTAAATTAATACGACATGCCCAAGCACACGTCGTGTTTTCTTATTCTTCGCTTTGCAGAACAGGCAGCGAAATATGGTAGCGCAAGGCCAAAAAACGTATTGTGATAATGGCTATGAAAGTGACCACCACCGTTACGGCAAAATTTAACTCCAGCCATACCATAAACCAATAAAGCAACCCGCCAGCGACACTCGCCATAGCATAAATCTCTTTTTGAAACACCACGGGTGGTTTATTCAGAAGCACGTCTCGGATAATACCGCCTGCGCATCCCGTGATACACCCCATGATAATGGCCACCCAAAATGGCTGAGCGCAGGTTAGAGACTTCTGAATGCCGGCTATGGTAAACAGTGCCAATCCAATGGTGTCAAAGAGTAGCCACGTGTTATCCAGCCGCTTCATGTATTTCGCAAACACAATCACGATGACTTGCGCGAGCATCGTACAGACCACATAGAAAGGCGAGGTCATCCAGAACGGTGTTACGCCAAGCATCAAATCGCGGAGTGTACCACCACCGATGGCTACGGAAAAACCGCAGACAAAACCACCAAACCAATCATATTTCTTCTCGGCCGCGTGTCTTATTCCAGACAAGGCGAAAGCCAATGTTCCGAGCAACTCAAGGATTACCTGTATCGAGCGAACAAAATCGGGGTCTCGATAGAATATTTCATACCACATTTTTAGGTTGTCCAGCTATAAAGGCATTTACGTTTTCCACAGCTATCTTGAGCAGTCTCGCCCTTGCTTCCATAGACGCCCAAGCGATGTGGGGCGTGAAATAGGCGTGGGGCTGTTTTAGCAACGGATTATCTTTGGATGGTGGCTCCAAGCCCATCACATCGGCGCCATAGCCCAAGAGGTGCCCATCAGCCAAGGCGTTGGCCACGGCCTGCTCATCCACCAACTGCCCACGGCCTGTGTTGATGAGTATGGAGCCGCGTTTCATACGTGCCAATCGCTCGGCGTTGATCATTTTGTCGGTATTGGGTGTAAGTGGGCAGTGCAATGTCAACACGTCTGATATGCTCAGTAGGCCGTCCAATGTGGTTTTCTGAATACCCTCGGGTAGTTGTGCCGCCTCTTTAGATGTCATGGCAAACACATCCATGCCAAACTGGCGGGCTATCGTGGCTACGTGCATGCCGATATTGCCTAACCCCACAATGCCTATCGTTTTGTCAGCAAGTTCAATGATGGGTGTATTCCAAAAACAAAAGTCTTTGCTGTTACTCCATTGGCCATCGCGTACCTCGTTGGCGTAATGCCCCACTTGGTTGGTAATGTTCAGTATGTGCGCGAAAGTCATCTGCACCACGCTGTCAGTGCTATAGGCCGGAATATTGGACACGATGATGCCACGCTCGTGGGCGTAATCCACATCCACCACATTATAACCCGTGGCGAGTACGCCAATATATTTAAGATGTGGCAGCCTATCAATGGTGTCACGTGTTATCTTTACTTTGTTTAACAGGATGATTTCAGCATCCTTGGCATATTCCACCACCTTGTTCTCCGAGGTGCGCGGATACACCTTTAAGTCTCCTAATTTTTCCATCTCCGACCATGACAGGTCGCCGGGATTGGCTGAATAGCCGTCTAATACTACAATTTTCATTTCTCAGTTTTTATCGTTTCGTCGTCTTATATGTTTCAAGGCATGTGCCATGATTATTCGCGTGATGGGTGAACCCATGCCATTGTCAATCTTTGAAGCGGTCGCCCCAACAGTCTGTCATGCGCCTGTACAGTTTGTCCTCGGCCGGCGCATGCTGCGCATGCCAAAATCTCACGTCCATGAGAGCGTCTGGCAGGTATTGCTGCTCTGTAAAATTGTTCGGATAATCGTGCGGGTATTTGTAGCCGTCATGGTATCCAAGTTCGGCCATGAGCTTGGTTGGCGCGTTCCTGATGGGCAGTGGCACGGGCTGATTGCCGCTGTGACGCACCTCATCAATCGCCGCGTCGATGGCCAAATAGGCAGAGTTGCTTTTCGGGCTGGTGGCCAAATAGACCGTGGCCTCGGCCAATGGTATGCGCCCCTCAGGCCATCCTATCTTCATGACAGCATCAAAAGCCGCGTTGGCCAACAACAACGCGTTGGGGTTGGCCAGTCCGATGTCTTCGGCCGCGCTTATCACCAACCGGCGGGCTATAAACTGCGGGTCTTCCCCACCCTCTATCATCCTCGCCATCCAGTAAAGCGCCGCGTCGGGGTCTGAACCCCTGATGCTCTTGATAAAGGCCGAAATGATGTCATAATGCATCTCTCCGTCTTTGTCGTAAGCCAATGGGTTAGATTGCAAAAGGCTCTCTACCGTCTCGTCGGTAACCAGTACCTCATGGCTTGTGGTGGACGATACCACCAAATCAAGAATATTGAGCAGCTTGCGAGCGTCGCCCCCACTGTATCGCAACATTGCTCCCGTCTCCTTGAGATCGATTTTGCGACGCCTTAGCTCTTCGTCCTCGGCGATAGCCCGACTCAATATCCTCATCAAGTCGTCTTTGTCTAACGACTTGAGCACATAGAGTTGGCAACGAGATAGCAACGGTCTGATTACCTCGAAAGAGGGGTTTTCCGTCGTGGCCCCTATCAGCGTCACGACACCGCGTTCCACAGCCCCCAAGAGCGAGTCTTGCTGCGATTTGGAGAAGCGGTGTATCTCGTCAATGAACAGTATGGGCGATTGCGCGTTGAAAAAATGCCCCTGCTTGGCCCGCTCTATCACCTCGCGCACATCTTTCACGCCACTCGTCACCGCGCTCAGCGTGAAAAATGGCACCTTAAGCATGCCTGCGATAATCCGGGCCAACGTGGTCTTGCCCACACCGGGCGGCCCCCACAGTATGAACGATGATATATGGCCGGCCTCCACCATGCGTCGAAGCACGGCGTCTTTGCCCACCACATGCTCTTGCCCTACATAGTCGTCGAGGGTCGTTGGGCGCATCCTTTCTGCCAAAGGTTTACTCATGTTTGCAAAATTAATAAAATATTAACTAACCACCATCATCTCACTGTTAAAGATATAGAAACCCTTAAATATCATGTCTCACAAGAAATGACGTACGCATCGGTATTGGCTCACGAGTGGTTGGCTTCATCTTTGGTGCGCACGGTAATAAAATACGAAAGGCAGAACGAGGCACACCGTTGGTATCAGGTCGGGCAAATGGGCGCGGAACATTCGCCCTGCGTTTTATGTTCGCCCAAGCTCAAGACGAAGAAAAAAGCCCTGAAAATAACTGACAAAAGGGTCTTTGAGAGCGGCTTATTTACGAGCGAGAAGGCATGCGCGCACAAATACGGCCGTATTTTGAGTTTTTCATAAAACGCTATGCTTCAATATGTTGCAAAAATATGAGGCGAACGCTGCAAAAATAGTTTTCTTACGCCATCGCCATTGGGCCTTAATCGCACCCTCGTTAGCCCTTAAACGCACCCTCAATGAGTAACATTCACGCCACGATCGGTACTTAAACGTAACGCCAATAGGCACCAATGGCGTTTTGACCGTAACATGATAGCCTAAAAATGACCGATTTTTTGGTCGGCAACAATTTTTTAGCCGCTATTTGGTCAATTTTTCAAGGACATGTTTTTGTGACTATATGTTGACACCGAGGTCACGTCTTGGCTAAGTGGCGCGATCAACATTTTTTTGCCTCCGACATTAAACGATGGCGTAATTTGCAACTGTTTTGTCGCCAATTGTCGTCTATTTATCGTATCTTTGCAGCGATGTGGCCAAATCAAAAAGAGACACACAAATCATAAGTCTATAATGACAAGAGAGACAGTGGGCGCCAGTTTGGCAATAGCAACAGGCGCAGCCCATTTTAAGACAACTCAAATGATACGTTTCAAGACACTCATCCTTAGCATGTTCGTGGCTTGCGCGGCATTGGCTCAAGACCTGCCCACCGATGGACCGCTGACCATCGACCCCAAACTTCAGGCTTTGGGCAAGCGACTTCTGCGTGGCAAACAGGGAAGCATGGTGGCCATAGAACCAGCCACGGGCCGCATCTTGGCGCTCGTTAGCGCCGACAGGGTGGGCGAAGACATCAACCGGGCCATCTCAAAAGAGTATTCGCCGGGGTCCACTTTCAAGGTGGCACAGGCACTTACCATGCTCTCAGAGGGCACGCTCAAACCAGAGACGATTTATCCTTGCAACAAAGGCTTCACATTTGGCGGCATTCATATTGGCTGCCATGCGCATCGTTCGCCGCTTGACTTGGTGGGAGCGTTAGGATATTCTTGCAACGCTTATTTCTGCAAGGCATTTCAGGAGATGATAGACAACAAAGCCGTGTATCCCACTAAGCACAGCGCCATCGACCAATGGAACGCCTACATGCGGAGCATGGGTTTGGGAGAGCCGCTCGGTGTGGACTTGCCCGGGGAGGTGGCTGGGCATGTGCCAAACGCCGCTTCGCTCTCCGCGCTACACGGAAACTGGAATGGCGCCACCGTGATGTGGATGGGCATGGGGCAAGGAGAGGTTACCACCACTCCACTGCAACTGTGCAATTTGGCGGCTATGATAGCCAACCGAGGGTTCTTTTTCACCCCTCGCATTCATCAATCGACAGC
>QWCJ01000693.1_pt1 | contig 25000 bp, 19 predicted proteins | sample 1972501 | NCBI WGS metagenome assembly QWCJ01 (sample SAMN09866711, study PRJNA288562) | Human vaginal metagenome isolate term2_vaginal, whole genome shotgun... | isolation source: vagina | host: Homo sapiens | place: USA: California
TGTATAAAAGATTAATTTATCTCCACAAATTGCTTTCTGATAATGGAGTTTTATGGATTAGTATAGACAATACAGAAGGACACTATTTAAAAGTATTGTGTGATGAAATTTTTGGAAGAAATAATTTTATTGCAGATATTACATATGAAAAATCAAGTGTTTCAGGACTAGGACAAGGTGGAACTTTTTTTAATACAGGTGAAAAATTATTGGTTTACGCAAAAGAGAATGCTGTTTTTAATGAGGTTTTTGCATCTGAACCATTATCATTAAAAACAATGAAAAGATATAGATCCTATATTATTTCTACTGGTGAAAAAAAGTTGGTTAAAGAATTTAATGCGGCTTCAAATGGACTGCCTGTAAAAGTATATAAGCATAGCAATTATGAAATTGGGAAAATATCACTAGCAAAGCCAGATGAACGAAAAAAAGAAATTTTACAACAATATGTGGAAAATTTTGATACAGTGTTTAGAACATATGTGATTCAAAAAGAAAATGAATTCCAAAATGAACTACTGGCCATGATGGAAAAAATTCATTATATAGCGTAGAATACACCCCAAATCGTGGAAAAAATAAAGATAAATATACTACTCTATACTATTCAAATGCAGAATTGTGTGCGTGGTTAAAAGACACTGCATTTTTAGAAAATGGTGTTATTGTTAAAACTACAAAATTATCAAATGTATGGAAAAATGATGAGATTCCAAAAGCGAATTTAGGGAATGAAGGTGGGGTTACATTTCCGAGATCAAAAAAACCAGAAGCTTTGATAGAAAGAATATTAAAATTATCCACTCAAAAAAATGACTTGATTTTAGATAGTTTTCTTGGTTCTGGGACAACAGTAGCAGTAGCTCATAAGATGAAAAGACAATATATAGGCGTTGAAATGGGTAGCCAAGCGTATACTCATTGTAAAAAAAGATTAGATAGTATTATTGATAATAAGGATAATAGTGGTATTTCAAAATCTGTAGATTGGCAAGGCGGAGGTGGATATAAGTTTTATGAACTTGCACCATCTCTAATTAATAAAGATGATTTTGATGAATATGTTATAAATAAAGAGTACGATGCTGATATGCTTGCTTCAGCTGTGGCACTTCATGAAGGTTTTACTTATGAACCAGACTCTGAGATTTTCTGGAAACAGTCAAAGGGAAATGAAACTTCATATCTATTTGTTACAACAAGGCATTTAAATGTAGCCTATCTAGATTCCATAAAATCAACTATGGAAGAAGACGAATATTTAATTATTGCTTGTAAGTCATTTGAAGGTGGATTGGATAAACTTTATCCAAACATCACCATCAAGAAAATTCCACAGATGTTACTTGCAAGGTGCGAATTTGGGAAAGACAATTACAATCTCAACATTGTAAATCCACCTGTGTACGAGGATGAGGAGGAAGAGGAAGATGAATAGAGATTTCCGAGAGTACTCAACAGATTATATTAGTGGAGTCATGTCCCTGAGAAAACCACAAGAGAAGTCTCTAAAAATTTTAGAAGAAATTATGACTTCTATAAATGTGAAGAAAGGAATGAATCTAAAAGTCTCCCTTGGTGGAGTTCATGCCCTATATCCTATTTGCTCTGATTTTGAAAGAGACTTTATGTCTCTTACCTTTGCCCTTGCAACTGGTGTAGGCAAAACAAGACTGATGGGAGCTTTCATAGCCTATTTATATACACACCATGATATAAAGAATTTTTTTGTTGTGGCACCGAACACAACTATTTATGAAAAGCTAAAGAAGGATTTATCCGACCAATCAAATCCAAAATATGTATTTAAGGGTTTAGGTTGTTTTCACACTGCTCCTCAAATAATTACGGATGATGATTATAAATCAAGACAGATTTCGCTTTTTGAATCAGATATTAGAATTTTTGTATTTAATATTGATAAATTCAATAAAGAAGAATCCAACATGAAAAAAATCAATGAATTTATTGGAGATTCTTTTTATCAGTATCTAGCAAATCTTCCTGACCTAGTGCTTATAATGGATGAGTCTCACCATTATAGAGCCAAAAAAGGGATGGAAGCTATTAATGAACTGAATCCACTTTTGGGATTAGAACTTACTGCTACCCCTATTGTTACTTCTGGTTCAAAACAGACGCATTTTAAGAATGTGGTTTATGAATATCCCCTATCTAAAGCTATAGAAGATGGCTACACTCGTACACCATTTGCCGGAACAAGATCAGATATCAACTTCTACAATTTTGGAGAAGAAGAACTCGACAAAATCATGCTTCTGGATGGGCTAAAACTTCATGAAAGAACCAAAATGGAACTTGAAGCTTATGCACTAAATAATAGTACCGATGAACAAGAAGTGCGTAAAGTTAAGCCGTTTATGATGGTTGTTTGTAAAGATACAGACCATGCTAAATGGGTAGAAGATTATATCAAATCTGATGAATTTGAAGGTGGAGCTTATAGAAATAAAACAATAATAGTTCATTCTAAACAAAAAGGTGCTGAGAGTGAAGCTAACACAAAGCTACTGCTTGAAGTTGAAAATTATGATAATCCAGTAGAAATTGTCATTCATGTCAATATGCTAAAGGAAGGCTGGGATGTCAATAATCTTTATACGATTGTTCCCCTTAGAACTGCAGCATCGAAAGTTTTAAGAGAACAGATGGTCGGTAGAGGACTAAGGCTCCCTTATGGTAAAAGAACCGGAAATGAAATAGTTGATTCAGTTTACCTTACGGCACATGATAAATTCCAAGATATTATAAATGAAGCACAAAAAGGAGATTCAATATTTAAGGCTGGTAATATTATTAAAGTGGAAGAAATAGAAGGAAATTTCTCAAGTTCACAGCTTTCATGGGATTTTGAATCTCATGAAGTTCGAGAAGAAGCCTATTCTACTTATGGAATTTCTAAAAATGAAAAAAGCGATAAACTTATAGACAAAGCTGTTAGCCTAGTCAAAGAAGAAGTCGCTAAGGAAATTACTGCATCAAAAAAAGTAGAAATTTCAAAAGAACAGAAGACAAAGATTGCTGAAAAGATAGCTGATAAAATCAAAGAAGATAAAGATTTAAGCGAGATTTTTAAAGAAAATGAAAATCCATTTTATCATTGGCTTAATAACACAGTGGAAGAAACCCATCAAACTGCAAAAGAAAAGTTTATCCCTATTCCTAGACTCAAAGTAACAGATGAAGGCGTCATTGAATACGGCTTTGTTGATTTCGATTTAGATTTAAGTGAATTCAATCATGCACCAATTAGAAATGACTTACTGATCCAAAATCTTGAAGACTTATCAGATTTACAAAGGATAGATGGAGATGCAATTGACTTTGATGGCTATAACCCTAAAAAGGTGATTTTGGAACTGCTCAGAACTAAACCAGAGATTGATTACGAGAAGTGTTCTGAGCTACTTTTTAAATTGATTTCACAAGTATTAGATTACTATGAAAATAAGTACGATACTAACTTGATGCAAAATATCGTGATGATGAATAAAAAAGACATAGCAAATAAAATTTATCAGCAGATGATGCAGGATAATCATTTTTACTGTGAAAATGGTTTTATTAAGTATTCAGTAATGGATACTAGGGAATATAACTTAACTCAGACTTATACATGGGATAAGAAGATGAATTTATATGATAGCTATAATGGAAATATTAAATCCATATTATTTGAAGGAATAAAAAAAGGAGTCTTTGAGACTGCCAAGTTTGATAGTTTTCCTGAACTTCTCTTAGCGAGAGTACTTGAAAAAGATAAAGATGTAATTAACTGGCTAAGACCTGCACAGACTGAATTTAATATCACTTACAATAGAGGAAGGCATTATGTTCCGGATTTTGTAGTGGAAACTTCTGATAGTTTTTTTGTGGTAGAAGTAAAAGGTGAAGATAAAATTAATGATGCAGATGTTATTGCTAAAGGTAAAAAAGCATTGATGTTCTGTGAAGTAGCAAGTAACTGGGCAAAGGCAAATAAGAAGAAAAAATGGAAGTATGTATTTATTCCATCAAAACAAATATTGCCTACATCCTCTTTTGATAATTTAATTAATAGATTTACTGAGGTTTAAAATGAACATAGAAAACTATATAGAATCACAATATCGTGAAATGTATTCTGATTTAAACATTGAGTTTATCGAACTATATAAATGTTTCAGGTCACAAAAATTACAAGAGATTTTTGCAACTATACATCATCTTTGTGTTGAAAATTATAAGTTAATGAATCAAAGACTTCCAACCGGAGAATACGGGAATCATTTTTGGGCTGATCCAAGCAGAAAATTAATTTTCGCTATTGATACAGCTTTAGGTATGCAAAGAACATTGAAGAATTCAGAATATGCCTTTGAAATAGTTGATTACTATAAAGAGGTATTTAAAAAGTCAGGTGAATTTCTTTCTAATAGTGGAGGTAGCCAAATGCCTCCTAACATGGAAAAAATTGAAATATACTACACAATGCCTATAATACTCCCTTCAAACACAATAAAAATTAAATCAGGACATTCAGAGAAAAATATCGAGCTAAAATTAATAGGAGAAGGCTCATATGCACAGGTGTTTTCTTTCTTTGATGATTATTATAATAGAAAATTTGTTTTGAAAAGAGCAAAGAAAGATTTAAATGAAAAGGAAGTTAAACGATTTAAGCAAGAATTTGATCAAATGAATTCACTTTCATCGCCATATGTCGTTGAAGTTTACAGATATGAAAATGATACTAATGAATATATCATGGAATTTATGGACTGTACTTTAGATAAATATATCGAAAAAAATAATTCTAAACTAACACAAAATGACAGAAAATTAATTGCAAATCAAATTTTGAGAGCATTTAGATATATTCATTCAAAAGATTTGCTTCATAGAGATATAAGTCCAAAAAATATCTTATTAAAGAAGTATGATGATGTTAGTGTAATAAAAGTTTCTGATTTTGGTTTGGTCAAAGTTCCAGATAGTAATTTAACTACAATAAATACAGAATTTAAAGGGTATTTCAATGATCCAAGATTACTAACTGAAGGCTTCTGTAATTATGGAATTTTACATGAAACATTTGCAATTACTAGGTTAATATATTTTGTTATATCAGGTAAAACTAGAATAGACAATATAAAAGATGATAAACTATCTTTTTTTGTAAATAAGGGACTATCAACAAATTTATCGGAAAGATTTCAGTCAGTAGATGAAATGATAATTGCAGTAAAAGAATTATAGTTTCAATAAATATAAGAAAACGACCACACAGGAGTATTTCTACTCTTGTATGGTCGTTTCTTCTTTGGTACCGCTTATAGGCTATCAGTTAAACTTGATTTCCAGAAATTCCTAACTGAATGCCTCTTTTTAGGCTTGCTTTTTAATAACAGAATAAAAATTATATTTAAATTCAATTAGATAATTCCATTATTTCAATTTTTCCCTGATTTATTTGTTTGTAATAAACTCTACTTTCATATGGTCTAAGTATGGTCTTTTTTTGATCTGAGTTGGATTCTTCAGGAATTACTTTATCTTCCAAAATATTATCCCCATAAGAGTTAATTATTAATTCATAATCAGCATATAAATTTTGCAAGTCACGTTTTATAGTTTGACTGGTAAAGTTACAAATTACAACTAAGTGCTCATCATTATATTTACGTTCATATGCTACTATGTCAGCATCTTGTGGCAATAAATCTTTGTAATTACCATAAACTAGAACAGAATATTTACTCCTTAAAGATATTAAAGCCTTGTAATAATTTAGTATTGAATTTTTATCCCCGATTTGATTAGCAAGATTTATTTCAGTATAGTTATCATTAAGGTCTAGCCAAGGTTTATGAGTGCTGAAACCTGCATATTTCTCTGAGCTCCATTGAAAAGGAGTTCGGGCATTATCTCTGGATTTAGCATGTATAGATTTAAATATTTCTCGCTCTGGATATCCTTTTGCTAGACGTTCATTGTACATATTGATTGTATCAAGGTCGTTGAACAAATTAATATCATACCATTCAGGATTTGTCATACCTAATTCTTGACCTTGATAAACATATGGGGTACCACTTAATAACTGATAGAAAGTAGCTAACATTTTAGAGGATTCTATACGGAATTGTTGATCATTGCCCCAACGAGAAACAATGCGAGCAGAGTCATGATTTTCAAGATATAGTGAATTCCACCCGTTTTCAAAAAGTTCTGTTTGCCATTTGCCTATGACTTTTTTTAATTCGAGTAGGTTAAGTGGACGTAGGTCCCATTTTTCCATGCCTTCTTGACGATCTAACAGGAAGTGTTCAAAATTAAATATCATGGAAAATTCACTTCCGTCAGGATTACTAAAAATTTTCGCTGTTTCAGTTGTAGCACTGAAGGTTTCTCCGACCGTTAGTAGGTCCAGTTCTTTGAATTTACAGACACTTACCATTTCTTGTAAGTATTTGTGTAAATTTTTACCGTTTGCTGTTACATTGATATCAGGCTCTTTTGCCACCATGTCAATTACATCAAATCTGAATCCACCAACCCCTTTATTTATCCAGAAATTTACTATTTTATGTATTTCAGCTCTTACATTAGGATTATCCCAATTCAAATCAGGTTGTTGAATTGCATATTGGTGTAAGTAGTATTGTCCAATTTCAGGAACATATTGCCAAGCTGATCCACCAAAACTTGCTCTTAATTGTGTTGGTGGTGTAATACCATCTCCGTCTCGCCAAACATAGAAGTCATGATAAGGATTATCTTTACTTTTCTTAGCCTCTAGAAACCATGGATGCTCATCCGAAGTATGGTTCAGAACTAAATCAACTAAAATTTTAATATTTCTTTTGTTTGCTTCAATAATTAGTTTATCAAAATCATCCATTGTACCAAACATGGGATCTATATTATAAAAATCAGAAACGTCATAGCCATTATCAGCTTGAGGAGATGAGAATATAGGACTTAACCATATTGCACCTATCCCAAGGTATTTTAAATAATCTAATTTAGAAATTATACCTTGTAAGTCACCAATACCATCACCGTTTGTATCTTTAAAACTTTTTGGATAAATTTGATAAATAACTTTATCTTGCCACCAATGCTTCATAAAATGAGCCTCCTAAAATATGCTATATTTATTATAGGTTTAATGACTAGAGTATGTTTTCATAATATTAGTATTGTTTATATAAATTTAAGAACCTGTTAGGAGAAAAAATAATGTGCTATTTAGATAAGAATGATAGATTTAGTTCAAGAGATAGAGACTATCCTATCAAACATAGTTTTGATGATAAAGTTATTGATAAAATCATTCTAGAAAATAGCTTGAACATGTCTTCTGGATTTATTCATACTCCATATGCTTTAGAAGTGAATTTGTATGAAGCTATAGCTACAGGCTCATTAGAAAATTCACTGAAAGCGTTAGATCTCAGTAATGAAAGGGGTAAAGTTGTTCTCTCTAACGATAAACTCAAGTCTTGGAAGTACAATTTAATTATTTCTACAACAATTTTTACCAGAGCTGCAATTAGTGGTGGTGCAGAATATGAGCAAACTTTCTTATTGAGCGATTCTTGCATAAAGGAAATCGATAGACTTAATACTGTAGATGAATGCATAAATTACGAAAAATATATGCTTAGGCTTTTTGTGAATTTAGTAAATTTATCACAACAAGAAACAGAGCATAATTATTCTCAATTAATAATAGATACTAGAACTTTTATAAAAAATAATGTAAGTCAGAAATTAAGTTTGGAAGAAATAGCTGAAGCTGTAAATGTTCATCCTAACTATTTATCAAGTAGATTTAAAAAGGAATGTAATCAGGGGATAATTGAATATTATAATAAAGAGAAAGTTATATTGATTCAATATTACTTAAAATGTACGAATTACAATATATCAGAAATTGCTTATATGTTTAAATTTAATTCTGTTTCTAATTTTTCAGCGTTCTTCAGCAAACAAACTTCAATTTCTCCTTCAGAGTATCGGAAAAGGAACTCATAGGTTAAAAAACGTTCAGAAAAAGCATTGTTTTCAGACTTTTTGCGAAGGTAATAAAATTTTATTATATCTTAGTAATTTATTTAATCTTAATTTTTGTTTTAAAATATTATTTTGCGTTTGTGAAAAATAACTAAATTTCAAACTAGAAAATATAATAATTGCATAATTTAGATTGTGGAAAACTAAGGATTAAGCAGGATTGTCTCTGTTGATTTAGTGGAATGTAGATAATATAATTGAAAAATATTAGATTAGTTGTGACAAATAACTAATGGAGGAGGGACATTTTATGAAAAAGTTCAAACGTGTATTATCTGCAGTTTTAGCTGTAGGATTGACTTTAGTTTCTACAGCTTGTGGAGTAGGCAAGACAAACAGATCAGAGCAGGGAGAGAATAATGATAAAGAGATAGTTGTATCAATTCCAACCTATTTGACAGGAGAAAATGTTGGTGCGATTTTTTTTAAGCCGCAAGTAGAAAGGTTTAATAAAAAATATGAAGGTAAATATAAAATTAACCTTGAATCAATTACTCAAGATAACTATGGTGAAAAAATTAAACAACTTGCAATTCAAAAAAAATTACCTGTATTGGTACATGCGCCAGGTTCTGGAGTTATAGATGATCAATGGTTTAGATCAGTAATTGTAGCTAATGATATGGCCTATGATTTAACTGAATGGGCTAAAACTGCAAAAGCTAAAGACTTATGGTTTGAAAATTCAGTGAGTTATTCAACTTTTAATGGTAAATTGTTAGTTCAGCCTAATTTAATGATTAAGCCTATAGGTATGTTTTATAACTCCAGCATGTATACACCTGAGAAACCTATTAGAGATATGACAATGGATGAATTTATCTCAAGTCTAGGTAATAACAAAATTGCTTTTCAAACTGCTGAAAATTCCTGGACATCAGTATTGCTTTTAACTGCATTAGTTGCTCAAGAAGAAGGTGGAGCTGATCTGATAAATAATGCAATTGAAGAAAAATTATGGGATTATAATCAACCACAAATTGTTAAAGCATTGGAGAAATTGAAAAATATATTTGTATCTAACGGAGCAAGTAACTCTATTGGAGCTGCCTATGCTGACGCAGCTAATGCTTTTATGAGTAAAAATGCTGCAGTCATTTGTAATGGAACTTGGATGCAAGGAGATTTCCAAGCTGAATCTTCTGACAAGTGGAGTAATGGTTTTGTTGGAGATGAAGCTAGATCTGCATTATATCCAGGAAATATTGCAATTTCTAACGACAAAGGATATGGTAAATTCTGGATTTCAAATAATGCGAGTGAACAAGAGAAAGAGTTGGCTAAGGCATTCTTAGAATTTATAGATTCTCCAGAAGAAGTAGAGGCTTTGATCTTAGAAGAGGGCGGAGTTGCTCCAAAGTTAGAATATAGTAAGGAATTTTTAGCTAAACAAAAAGAAAATAAAATTATTTATGATCTAGTAGAACAGATTGATAAAGATACAACTTATGTTGAAAATATTTCAGTTGTAATGCCTTCATCAATTGCAGAGTCTGAATTTAGCAAGTTATTACCTAAGTTATTAGATGGTTCAATTAGTGCAGAAGAAATGGCAAAAACCTTAACTGAGAAAGCTCAACAAATAAAAGATAAATAAGATATATAAAGAGGGCTATAACTGCTATGCAGTAATAGCTCCCTTAATTTTTTGAAGGAGGGATAGTGTGAAATTTATAAGAGAAAAGTATAGTAAATTAGAAGTAAAAAATTTCAAATGGATTTTTTTGTTTCTTTTACCCTCATTGATAGTATTCATATTGTTTTATCTTAATCCGATAGTTACAATCTTTGTTACTTCTTTTACTAAATGGGATGGATTTAATAATCCAGAGTTTATTAATGTGAAAAACTATTTAGATATGTTTAAGGATAGTACATTTAGAATATCTCTATGGAATTTAATAAAATGGTCATTGCTAGCTTCTACAGTACATGTAGCTATAGGTGTTATTATTGCATTTATACTTTTCTACAAAAAACCAGGTTGGAGATTTACGCGATCAGTTTACATGATACCAAATGTGATTTCTGCAGCAGCTTGGGCAATTATTTATAAATTTATATTTAATGATAGTTTCGGCATTGTGAATACTTTAATACGCAAAATTAATCCAGATTGGAATGTGCAATGGTTTTATCAAAGTCCTTATGCGTTTTGGGCGGTAACTTTTACATGGCTTTTCTATTCTATGTATGTCACATTAGTGGTTTACAATGATCTATTAGCTATACCCACAGAATTAACAGAAGCCGCTAAAATTGATGGCGCCTCATCTTGGCAAATTAATTTCAAAGTTTATTTGCCTCTTTGTAGAACCGCAATTGGTACAGGTGTAATTATGTCAGTTACTTCCAGAATTTCTATGTATGAACAAATAGTTTTAACTACTACTGGTGGACCTGGGGATGATACTATGAATCTTCCTTTAATTTTAGTCAATTCGATTAATGACTTGAATTATGGTTATTCAGTGTTACCTTTGGTATGGGTTATCCTTTCTTCCTTTAAAACAAATTCGGAAATATTGAATAATCCTTTCACTTTGCCAAGCTCTATCGGATTTGAGCAATATAAATATTTATTCGAAAAATACAATTTTTTTAGATATTTTTTAAATTCGGTATTTATAGGTGTTACTTCTACGATAATATCATTATTTATATATGCAATGGCAGCTTATGTAATAGCTCGATATAATTTCCCTGGAAAGAATTTAGTCTACGTTTTATTCACAATAACCTTGTTGGTGCCTGGGCAAGCAAAGGCTCAACCAATTTTTTCTCTAGTTAATACATTAGATTTATATGACTCAATTTATGGGCTAAGTATTGTTTACATATCGTTTGGTCTTGCTATGTCTATTTTTATATTGAGAAGTTCATTTATGTCAATACCTAAATCGTTTGATGAAGCGGCTATCTTAGAGGGAGCAAGCTTTTTCTACATTTATCGTAAAATAGATTTGCCTTTGGCAAAGAATGGAGTTCTAACAGCGGGAATGATTATGTTCTTAAATAATTGGAATGAATATTTTTATGCATCTTTATTAACTTCATCTGATGAAAATAGAACATTACCTCTAGCCTTACAATTTTTTACAGAATCATTTTCATATGACTACACTAAATTATTTGCAGCGTTAACCTTGGTTATTGTCCCAGGGGTAGTACTTTATTTAGTAGCACAAAAACAATTTAGAGCAGGATTGACAGCGGGCGGAGTAAAAGGTTAATAAGATAATTGATATTGAAAGGATAAAATAAATGTTTAAATTAGATAGAAATAAATATAATCCCTTGGCTAAAGAAACATCTATAATTCAAGGAGAAAAATATAGAATTACCGTTCTGAGCACGAACTTAATTAGGTTTGAATACCATGAGTCAGGTAAATTTCAGGATAATGTAACTACTATGGCTATTAATAGAGAGTTTCCTGATGTCGAATTTAAGCACTATAAAAAGGATGGTTTACTATATTTAGAAACTGAAAATTTAGTACTTACTTATGATGAACAATACCCTAGTGCATATGGACTACAGATAAGAGTTCTAGATAGTGCAATTATTTGGAACTATGGGGTTGAATCTCCTAGTAATTTAGGTGGTACATATAGGACTTTAGATGGTGTAGACGGAGCAATAGACATAGGTAAAGGATTGTTATCTAAGTCTGGATATGCCGTAATAGATGACTCTAATTCGGCAATTATAGATGCAGATGGTTGGTTCCAGGCTGCAGATAGTAACAGGGTAGACATATATTTCTTTGGACATGGAAGAAATTATCAAGCTGCTATAAATGATTTTTATAATCTATCAGGTTCAACTCCATTATTGCCTAGATATGTTTTTGGTAATTGGTGGAGCCGTTATCATAAATATGATGAAAATGAGTATAGATCTTTGATTGAGAAATTCAATAAAAAAGGTGTGCCTCTTTCAGTAGCTGTCATTGATATGGACTGGCATATTACAGATGTAGACCCAAAATATTTAACAGGTTGGACTGGTTATACATGGAACAAAGAGTTATTTCCAGATTCGGCAAGATTTTTACAATATTTGCATGAACAGGGGCTAAAAACCACACTTAATATTCATCCTGCGGAAGGTATTAGACCATTTGAGGTGCAATATAATGCTATGTGCAAACAACTAGAATTAGATCCAGCAAATGATGAAATTATTGAGTTCGATTTTACTAATCCAGAATTTGTTAAAGCTTATTTTGAACAAATAAATCACCCATATGAAGAGGAAGGTGTAGATTTTTGGTGGCTTGATTGGCAACAAGGTACTGTATCCAGAATGGAAGGTTTGGATCCGCTCTGGCCACTAAATCATTATTACTATTTGGATAGTGTAAAATCTCCTTATATTCAAATGGGAAATAGTGAGCGTGGTTTAACCTTCTCGCGATATGCAGGCTTAGGAAGTCATAGGTACCCTATTGGTTTTTCTGGAGATACAGTAGTATCATGGGATTCTCTCAGATTTCAACCTTACTTTACAAGTTCAGCCAGTAATGTTGGTTATACATGGTGGAGTCATGATATTGGTGGACATTTTATGGGAGTACGTGATGACGAATTAATTACTCGTTGGGTCCAATTGGGAGTGTTTTCTCCAATTTTAAGACTACATAGTAATGATAATCCTTTCTTATCTAAAGAACCTTGGAACTATAGGAAAGAGGCTGAAGAAGTGATGACCGAGGCATTACTTCTAAGACAAAGGTTAATACCATATTTATATACTATGAACTTTGTTACCGCTTACGAGAATATAGCCTTAGTTAGACCAATGTATTACGAATATCCATATATAGAAAGGGCCTACCAAGTAAATAATGAATATTATTTCGGGAAAGATTTAATAGCATGTCCTATAACTGATCCGATAGACAATAAAACACAAGTTGCTAAATTTTCTGCTTGGTTACCAGAAGGAGATTATTTTGATTTCTTCAGTGGTAGATATTATTTAGGTGATAAAAATATTAATATCTATAGAAATTTTGCTGAAATTCCTGTATTTGCTAAAGCAGGAGCAATTATACCTCTGGATAATGCAGAAGTTTTGGAAAATGGTTCTGCCAATCCAGAAAAATTGTTACTGAAAATTTTCACTGGTGCTGATGGTCAATTTAAATTAATTGAAGATAGTTTTGAAAAAGTAGACCCTCAAATAGAAGATTTAGCTGTTACAAACATAGACTATTCTTATAATGCGGGGAATAATGCTCATATAAACATTGTTCCAAGTGGAGATTTGACTGCAATTCCTGAAAATAGGGAGATAGTTATAGAGTTAGTTGGGGTTAAAAATTCAGGCGTATACCGTAATGGCAAAACTTTGGATGAAGTGACTTATGATGAGGAAAGATCCTGTCTTAGAATCAATTTAGGTAAGATAGGAAGAGAACCTATTGATATAGTAATAACTGATGCTAAAATTGCCAAATTAGGTAGAAGTAATTTTATTAAGAATGTATTCAATCTTCTTAATAAAATGCAAATTGATTATGAAATGAAACGTGAGATATTTGCTTTATGCCAGGAATATGGTAACACGATGAAATTACTAAGCACATTATATGCTGTTGAGCATTTTGACGATGACGTTATTAATGTTATAGCTGAATTGATATATTCAGAAGAATGATTTTTAATGTAAATTTATGATCTTTATAAAGGATGGCTTAGAAATAGGTTATCCTTTATTTATATTTCTATAATTTAATTTTAGGATCATAAATAATAGGTATTCTAATTAAGAAAGTTGAAAATGCTTATAATGTCATTTGGAAAAAATTTTTGATCCAAAGTTATATTGAAATATATAAAAAATACAGATGATCAAAGAATTATAATTCGAAACTAGATTAGAAATAAGGATACTGCTAAATATATAGGAATATAAGAAGTTTTAAATAATTCAAGTTTTAACCGTTTGCAATTCGACACGTTTAGAAATAAAGTTAGATTAAATAGATTTACAATGACATGCTTAGGAAATTTGCTATAAAACGAATTGTTGTATTAGAGAAATTAAATAATAAAGCAATAAAAAAATGGAACGATTAGACAAAAAAATTAAAAATTTCTAGTGGGTGCAAAAATCTGATTTTAATCCAACCACAAGAAAAACAAAAACCCGCAACGTTCGGTAGTTACGGGCTTTAAATATGGAGCCTTATGCCGGAGTTGAACCGGCGACCTCATCCTTACCAAGGATGCGCTCTACCTCCTGAGCTAATAAGGCAATGCAAGTATTGTACTAAATTAAGTTTATAAAAGCAATTGCAAAAACATTTTTAAGCAACCTAAGGTTATGATAACTGAAATTTACGCCGAGTTCAGCAAAACAAAATAACTTCACTGGGTAAAAATCTACCAACAAACCAGCAACCCAACAAACCCAACCTAGTACATTGAATTAACTTCTTCTTGAGAGATAAAAACTAGACCAGTAACAGGATCAATCTTCTCAATAATAGCCAAGCTATATACGTCGTAATCATTTAGACGTAGGATTTCGCCACCACCTTGGTAGAACTTCTCGATTACAAATCCCAGTCCAGCAATTTCGGCTTCAGCTTCTTTACAAATATTAATTAGAGCTCGGCTAGCACTACCTCTTGCCAAGAAATCATCGATAATCAGAACTCTATCGCTAGAATTTATGTAGTTCTTGCTGACTTTAACTTTATAAGAATTTTGGCGAGTGTATGAGTAGACTTCAGTTGTATAAGTTTCTTTGTCAAGATTTAAGCTTTCAGATTTTTTAGCAAAAACCATTGGAAGTCCGAGTAGTTCAGCTGTCTTATAGGCAACAGGAATACCACTAGATTCTAGGGTTAGAACTATAGTTGGAGATTTTTTGGAGAAATAATTTGCAAATTCAGCAGCTATAGCTTCGATGAAATCAGGCTCAACTCTATGGTTAAGGAATGAGTCAACCTTTATAACGTCAGTACCCTTTATATCTCCATCTTTTAACAATTTTTCTTCTAATAATTTCATATATTAAACTCCATAATAAATTTTTAATTATATGCAAATAGGATACCACATTTAATATGCTAAAATATATTTTGTAAACACATTAAACGTTTAAGTTTTAGCAGCTTAAACGATAATAATGACCAAGCAAGAACAATTTTATTTAAATAAACTTCGATATTTCGTGAGGTTCATATGAGCAATAAACGTTTAGAAATTCAAGGACTTAGGAAATCTCTTTCTGGTAGAGAGATTATCAAAGGTATAGACCTAAATCTGTATGAGGGTGAGGTCTTGGGACTTATAGGGCCTAATGGCGCCGGTAAGACTACAACTATCAAAATGATAACCGGGCTTTATCGAAAAGACGCCGGTAAGATTTACTACGAAGGTCAAGATTACGATGATAGTTTTATAAAAATTAAGAATAATATTGGAGCGATTGTAGAGAATCCTGATCTTTTCCCATTCCTAAGTGGGAGAGAGCATTTGAAGCAAGTTGCAATTTTGTATCCAGGTACTACGGATGCAGATATTGATAGAGTCGCTCACATGCTGAATTTGGATAAAGCTCTAGACAAAAAGGTTAAGCAATATTCCCTCGGTATGAAACAACGTTTGGGTATTGGTTGTATGTTGCTAGCAAAAAACAACTTGCTTATCCTAGACGAGCCTTTTAACGGTCTAGACCCACAAGGAATTAGAGATTTGAGGAAGATGCTGAGAGATTTGGCAGAACAAGAAGGCATCACGGTAATGGTTTCTTCTCATATTTTGAGTGAAGTGCAGAGTCTCTGTGACCGTATTGCTATGATTAACCAAGGAGAGATTGTAGCAGAGCAAAAAGTATCAGATATTTCAGACTCGCTATTGGATAATAATGTAAAAATTACAACAAATGATCAGAAGAGACTGAAAGAATATTTCGATGCTAGAAAAATCCCAAGCAAAGTCGATAAAGAAGCTGTGGTTCTAGCTTGTGAACTGAATAATATTAATATGTTGTTAAAAGATCTAATGGAAGCAGATTTTAAGATTTACTCCGTAGAACCAGTACATAAGAATCTAGAAGATATGTTTATTGAGATTATGCAAGAAAAAGGTGGAGAAATACTATGATGCAATTTTGGAGAATGACAAGAGTTGAGTTAAGAAGGATTTTTAAGCGCAAAGTTTTTTATGTATTTTTAATAGCGCTTGTAATAGTAAGTTTTGCAGTTTCAGGGTTAACATATTATTCAACAGAGGTGCTTTTGCCAAGGTTGGAGCAACAGGCCAAAGAGTACAACGAGAAGCATTATGGCGATGACGGCGGATTCGATGTGACAGTAGGTAATCCAATGGATCAAAATAGTCCATACGGGAATATGACAAATGCACAAGTACTAGAGCATTTACGCAGCCAAAGTAAAATGTATGAGGAAATGCGTACAAATAAGAATCCTCAATATAACGAATTACAAGAACAGAGAGTGAATGATGATTTAGCAAAGCTAGAGAAAGCTCTAGAAAGCAAGAGCCTAAACTCAAATGATAAATATACTGGAAAGTTTTATAAGAGCGATAACTTTTTGAACGCCTGGTCAAACCTAGCTCATGGACCAATGTATATAACTTTGATATTTATTGCCTTGGCTTCAATTCTAAGTTTACAGGTCGCTGGAGAGTTTGAGAATGGATCAATTAAATTCTCAGTAATGAAGGCTGGTAGCCGTGTATCTGTTCTATTAGCAAAATTCACAGCAGTGGTAATTGTCGCTGTGATTATTCAAGTCTGTAACTATCTATTGCACTTATTTGCTAGCGCTATATTCTTTGGTTGGGGTGATTTGGGCAAGACCTTTATTTTTGCGATAGATGGGCAAAGTCACTCAGTATCACTATTTGCATATACCTTGATAATCTATGGTTTATCAACTTTATCACTGATAATGCCACTGAGTTTAGTACTGTTATTGGCAGTTGTTACAAGATCTAATGCAGGAACTATTACAGCATCTCTGGCAATTTATATGTTGTTGAATAGCATAGTAGAAGCTTTTATAGGCAACTATAAGTTCTTACGCTACACACCTTTCGTGCACATGAACTTAGAAAACAACCTTATTTCAGGTGCACAAGTCCCAGGAATGAGCTTATATCTTAGTGCAGGAATAGCAGCTTTGTATTTTGTAATATTTTTAGTATCAGCTACAATTATATTTAAGAGAAAAGATATATAGAAATTTAGATTAGGAATTTAAATTAAAAAATTTAGATTAGGAGCTGTAAATGATTTTAGATCAAAGCAATCTGGAAGAAGTTAACAAGTACAACGAATTTGTAAGAAAAAATGAGCATGCTCAATTTACTCAAGATACTGCCTGGGCTCATGTTAAGAATAACTGGCATGGCGAGTATGTTTATTTAACTGATTCAGAGGGTGAGATCAGAGCAGCCTTATCAATAATTATGATAGAAGCTGTTCCAGGATCAATGTTTATGTATGCTCCTAGAGGTCCAGTCTGTGATTTTTATGATATTGAAACTGTAAAAGAATTGGTCGAGGCTGCTAAGCCTTTAGCTGAGAAATACAATGCATTCTTGCTAAGAATGGATCCTGAAGTTTTTGAAGATGATGAATTGGTAGAGAAGTATAGAGATTTAGGATTTACTTTTAGAAGCAAAGAAACCGACCTTCACGCTCTGGTGCAACCACGCTGGAATGTAATGATGGATTTAGCTAAGCATGAATTTGAAGGGAATGAAGATGACCCTGAATATGGCTTGAATATCTTCAAGAGTAAAACCAGAAATAGTATACGTAAAGGCCTAAAAATGGATTGTGATGTTATCTACTATGAGGGCAAAGATGTTACAGAGCAGGAAGTAGATATTTTCTACGAGCTAATTAAAATAATGGCAGAACGTCAAGGTATCAACCATAGACCCAAAGACTACTACAAACGCTTACTAGAAGCATATCCAGATGCCAGACTGTACTTTATCAAGCATGAGGAAGATTACTTAGCCGGTTCCATTTCAATACCTTATGGTAAAAAAGTTGCCTACTTATATGCTGCAACCTCTAATGTTAAACGTAACTACAATGCGGGAGATTTGTTGATCTTCGAGCTGATTAAATGGACACATTCAATAGGCAAAAAATACTTCGATTTCGGTGGTGTATTCTCAGATGATAGTAGTGACGGTTTGTATAAGTTTAAAAAAGGCTTTGCCGGTGAAGAGGGATTATTCAAGTTCATTGGTGAATTAGACGTTGTATATAACGAAGAGAAGTATCAAGAGTACTTGAAAAAATAGTGAACTCCTCAAGGTGCTATGGATAAGACGGATAAAAAAGAAGATCTTAAAAAAGCAAATGCCCAAGAACAGAGTGGAACTGAATGTGGAGCAGAATCTGGAGATGGTGCAGCTGTATGTGGAGCAGAATCGTATAACTTCAATGTTATAGGCCATTACAAAGGCGACCTAAGCCAGAAGTTTGGTGTACCTAGACAGTCACGTTTGGTAGATATTCCAGGAGAGATTCACTTTAGCCCAGAATATTGGGATAGATCTGCATTCAAAGGTCTAGAGCAAATATCGCACTTGTGGCTGATTTGGGTTTTCTCAGAGAACAAAAAAAGCGAGAAGTTTCAACCAACTGTTAGACCGCCAAGATTAGCAGGTGATAGGAGAATTGGTGTATGGGCTAGTAGGTCCCCTAATAGACCTAATCAGATAGGTATGAGTCCGGTGGAGTTAAGAGGGTTCCGTTGGGACAAAGAACAAGGCCCAATATTAGAAATATCTGGGGCAGACCTGGTAGACGGAACGCCTATATTAGATATCAAACCTTATATTAAATATGTTGACAGTATTCCGGAAGCTGAATCTGGATTTGCCTCAGATAAACCTCAGGCCAAACTTGAAGTAACTTGGGGTAAGTCTGTAGAGGATGTTTTTGACGAAAATGAGTTAGATCAACTTTATTCGATACTAGCTCAGGACCCAAGACCGGCATATCAAGATGATCCAGAACGAGTGTATGGCATGGAATTTAAAGGCAAGAATGTTAAATTTCAGGTGGTGGCAGGAGCAGCAAAAATTACCGCTGTTGAGGAATTATAGGGGCACAAGCATTTATAGTAATAAAAGATGGAGCTATTGTTGATGTTATAGAAAGAAAATAAAGGGCATCAACTCGACCTCCCCGAGCAACTAATGCTTTAATGGAGTGGTCGGAAGCACCCTTCTATATTTAGAATACATAAAAAAGGCTAAAATGTCGAGAAAAGTTGAAACAGAGAAAGATGCTAATTTAGAAAATAGTGAAAAGAACGAGCCATCCTACTGGGTATATATTCTTAAGTGTATTGACAATACCTTATATACTGGAGTTGCTAGAGATCCTTATAAACGTTTACAGGCGCATAATTCAGGCAAAGGTGCTAAATATACCAGAAATCGTAGGCCGTGCAAATTATTATACACAGAATGGGGGACATTTGGAACAAGATTAGGAGTTGGGATCCTATTGCTGAGTGGAAGAACACAGACTCAAACAAAAGAAAAGCTTGGATAGTAGTGAGAGTGACACTTATGATAGTTATTGGTATTGCAATAGGCTTGATCGTTTTAGCCTTCAAATTGCTATTTATTATAGCCGGTGTTGCTTTCGTTGCTGGTGGCAGTGGGAGTAACAATAGAAGACGATAGTAAAGAAATTAATAGGCAAAACAAAGAGAAAACAAAAGGAGGAAAATTATTTTTCCTCCTTAATTATTTTTATTGAATTTTGTTTAACAATCACAAATTGCTAAACGTTTTTACTATCTAATATAAACATCAAATCTCCATGCAGGTTGTCCAGTACCGAAAGCATCATAAACTCTTCCTGGCGCACCAAATGGTGTATTGATTACTGTACCTCTAGCATAGTAGTCACTTGCTAGAACTATGTAACCATCAGCATCACAAACGAATCCAGCAGCAGAAACATGACGTCCTGGGATATTTAGTCCATAACCTGGAAGAACTGATTGTGAGTAGAAAGTATATTGCATTCCACCCCAGTTAATTCTACCGTGGAAAATCAAGTCATTTACTGAATAGATAGCTGCACTTGATGTAGCAGGCGCTGTTGTTTGTACTGGCGCTTGTGTAGCTTGAGGTGCGTTGCCATTTGTATTTGACTGAGCTTGTGTTGGAGCCGCGGTTTCTACCGGTAATTCAATCTTTGCTAATTCTTCTGCTGTAGGAACTTTAAGAACTTGTCCGGTATAGACATTTTCGTTCCAATGTTTGCCATTAAATACTGCAAGATATCTATAATCTACACCTGCACGTTCACCTACATGCCACCAACCTTCACCTTTTCCTACTGTAACAGTCTTAGCTGCTGTAGTTTCTGTAGTTGTTGTAGCTGCAGTAGTTGTGCTTGTTGTTGCTTCAGTAGTTTGTGTTGTGGTAGTTGTGCTTGTTTCTTTAGTTTCCTTTGTTGAATCTAATTCGTCACTACTACGGTTGAGACCTTCGTCTAGGTAAAGTGCTATTTCAGAATCTAAATCAGCATCATTTTGATTTGATTCAATTGTTGTTTCGCTGGCGTTTAAAGTGCTGTTTCTTTCAGTGAATTTACTATTTTGAAAGAGTGAAGCTGTACCTGCGATTGCTAGCATTGCTACAGCAAAACTGGCAGTTCTAATTAAATAGGCACTTTCTAATTTATTTTTGTCTTGAGTTAATTTTTCTTTCGCTTTAGAAATAAAATTACTCAAATGCGTTTTTATCTTTTCTAACATAATTCTTCTCCTGTTCAAGTTAAGACAATCACTTGTTAATTTCTCAATATAATATTCAATTTAATAAAAAGTGAGAAATTAAAGCGAAACACTAACTTGTAGTGATATGAAATAAGTTAAATAATACTTTTTCCTTTGTCTTGACGTCGCCTGATTAGAAATAATTTACTCCTTTTAATAAACATTATTTCTGCGAACTCATGAGATATTATATCTTTTTCTCAGAAAAATCAAGTTTATGAGTTACAAGGTGGTATATTAGAGTGTTTTGAGTTTGGTTATACATAGGAAAATAGGGCATATAGCTGTATTTATGAATTTTTATATTTGGCAAGAAAAAAGAGAGAACTTAGTCTCTCTTTGAATGTTTTTATTTGAAAATATTAGGAAGTGTAGATTCTACATTACCTTAGTTCCTTATATTTTCCGCCTTGTACATGTGCCATGCCATCTTTATAAGCTTTAAATCTTACCGTGTTATCAATTCCAAAGTCATTCATCTTGAACAGACGATAATTGTAAAAATATTCATATTCTGGATCATCTTTAAATTTAACTCTGAAATTATATCCACCAGTTTTTAGTGGATCCCAAGCTAGCTCCATACTTTCTATATTTTCTTCTTGGGCACCTTGTTTATACATGTAGTCTTTAACATGATTAATTGCGATTAAGCGATATATGCCTAACTCAAATAATAAGAATAAAGCTAATAATACAATTAGGACCATTAATGTTTTAAAGAAAATGCTTCGTTTCTTTTTAATAGAGTTACCTCCTGCCGAATTTTAGTTACTTACAACTACACTCTTATTAAACAATAATTTTCCCATCATCTAGAACTATAACTTGATCGCATAAATCTGCAAGAGTTTCATTATGAGTGACCATTATTAGGGTTTTACCTTCTTGAACTAAACTTAATAACAAATTCATAATATTATTACCATTTTCAGTGTCCAAAGATCCTGTAGGTTCATCAGCCAAAATTAGATTAGGGTTCATAACCAAGGCTCTAGCTATGGCTACACGTTGTTTCTCTCCTCCAGAGAGAATATCAACTTTATCTTTTGCCTTTCCAAGTAGTCCAACTCGTTCTAAAGCATTCTTTATTATTTCAAGACGTTCTTGGCGTTTATATTTTTTTTGACTGTAGTTGAAAGGTAGATTTACATTAGCATAAACAGATTCATTCTCGATTAAAGCATAGTTTTGCACTATGACTCCTATCTCTTGATTACGGAAGTTAGCACGTTTTTCATCCGACCAACTACTAATATTTTCGCCGTTATAGATATATTCTCCTGAATCTGGATTTAATAATAAGGCAAGTATATGGAGTAATGTAGTTTTTCCAGAGCCAGACGAGCCCATTATAGCCAAGCTTGTGCCTTTAGTGACCTGTAGATTTACCTTATCTAAAACAATTTGCTCGTTGTCGCCATTTTTGTAGCTTTTACTAATGTTTTCTGTTTTTAGTAATGTGTTTTTATCCATGTCTGCCTCCAGAACTTATTGACTAAAGTTTCTAATGATTTTATTCAGCGAGTTTGTGTTTATCAACCTTTTGTTATTTATATATACAGAGAGAGCGAAAATGAGGTATATGATTAGTGCTGGCAAAGGATTGAAATTGCCTGCATAAAAAAGTGGTGGTAGTACAAAAATGGATATTATTATCATGGGTGGTAACATTATGAAAGTAATAAACAACAAGAGCCTAATTCGCAAATCTTTTACAGAAGATCCTACAATTTGGTGAACTGCAAAAGTTCGCATTGAATTATTAATTAATTCTCTTAGGAAAACATTTAACCCAAAAAATATAATTATTAAATAAACTATAATGAAAATTAAACTCAAAGAATGTCCTAAATTGCTTGATACAACCTTTTGAAATACTTCAGAAGCTTTTATAGGATAAGCATAATTACATAATTCGTTCTCTACTAAATCCCTGCATAAATCTAAAACTTCATTACTATCTAAATCATCAGCAACCCTTAAGTTATCCCAAAATAAGTAAGGATTTTGTACGTATTTATTAAGATCTTGTGTGTTTAAAATAAGTAATTTTTTACCACCAAGATCAATGGGGCCTGCTTTGCTTATGATATGAGTAGAATTTGGAATAGAACCTAAAATTTTAGCTTTTATCTTTAATAAGCTTTTTTCTGACTCATATTCTATGAATGTGCCTTTTTCTGCTTTTACACCGTCTCCAGTAAATATTACTGGCTCAGTGTATGTGCCATTTAATTCTATAGGTAAATTAATATTTTTAATGAATTCAAAAGGTTTCTTGCTCGAAACTATAACAAAATCATTATCTCTATAAATAGCTCCATATAGTTCTTCGTTCATCTTGTCATTATCCGATTGATGGCTATTTAAGGTGGGGAAAGTATTTAAAAAGTGTATATTCTTACCCTGAATATATTTTTGTTTTGCAATTGGGTTGTAAATTTCTGTTGCGTCTAATGAAACACCAAGCACAAAAAATACGAACGTAAAGCAAGTTACTAATAGGATATTTATAAATAGAACATATATAATATTCTTTCTATAGTCTTTTAAAGCATATTGGATTATTTTGTTAAAACTCATAGTCGTTCTCCGTTTCGTTTGAAAGATAAGGAAAAGTACATAATGCTATCTATTACGATAACAACTAATATTAAGATAAAGACTAATGTTAAAGACTTGATATCAATATAGAAAAAATTAATAGAGCCGTTTTGGGCATTAAGTATGTCTAAAACAAGTAAGATAAGAATTGGTCCTAAACTACCTATAAATATTTCCTTTAATCTTCTGAAAATGAAGAATTTATATTCACTTTTCTTGCTTGCTCCTAATGCAAATTTAATAAGTTCACGCCTTCGGTTATTTCGTATTTCTAATTCCGTTGCAATCAATAAGAATAATAATGATGAAATACTAGCTAGTAAGAAAACTAGTCCCCATTTATCCGACAAGCTTATTAGAATTATTGATTTAAAAAGAGTAACATCGTTGACTTCAACTGAAACTTCCTGTGATGAAGCTTTTGAAAGAATGTCACTTATTGTATCTAAAAAATTTTTGTCTGTTGAAGAAAAGTACCATTCACTAGAATGTAAAGTTTCCATTTTAGAGAGAGGGACTATAACTTTATTTTCTCGATTAAGATAAGGACTATTTTTATCTATAACACCAATTGCTCTATAATTCTTGTCTAAATAAGGAAAGTTTTTTTCATTGGAGAAATAATATTCTAATCCAGTGTCTGAAGGAACGAGAATATTATTTTCTGCTTCCATATTGTTAAAATCTGCCTCAGTAAATGAGCTACCTTTGATTAAATAGTTGGATTTGGTGTCAGGAGTTTCATAAATATAAATAAAAGGCGTACCATCTCTGGGGTAAACAACTGCACTGGAGTTAAATTTTTTCAGGGTTTTTAATAATTTCTGGAGATTTTCTTCTAGCTTTGAATTACTGCTGCCAGTAATGTAGGTAGAGCTATAATTATCACTACCAGAAAACTTAGCCTCAGTTTTTATAGAGAAGCTTACGTATGAAACGTATATGCATACGCTAAAGACCAAGCAGGCTACCCAAAATATTATTGATTTATTTATTTTTCCCATTGTTCATACCCAGCAGAATAAGTCGTACATAAAATTCTATTTAGAATACATTTGTATTTCGTAATAGTGCAAAACTTATCTTTACCATAATAGTATTGTAAATTGGAATAGATGTTTAGGTCAATTGTTTAATTGTTATAAATATCATATTAATTTTTGTGCAATGTAAACATTAAGCTCTATTTAAATCATCTTCTGCTGAATACTTGACTTTATCGCAACTTACGGTGATGACCAGGAAACTATTGAAATTAGATATGAAGATGAAAATATTTGCCTAACACAGAAGATGATGGCAACGCTTTATGATGTTAGTGTCTCAGCAATAAATCAGCATCTTAAAAAATATTAGATGATAATGAACTAGATGAAAATTCAGTTATTAAGAAATACTTAATAACTGCAAGCGATGGAAAATCATACCATACAAAACACTATAACCTACAAGCTAATATTGCAATAGGATTTAAAGTAAATAACAAACATGACA
>QWCJ01000189.1_pt1 | contig 24993 bp, 19 predicted proteins | sample 1972501 | NCBI WGS metagenome assembly QWCJ01 (sample SAMN09866711, study PRJNA288562) | Human vaginal metagenome isolate term2_vaginal, whole genome shotgun... | isolation source: vagina | host: Homo sapiens | place: USA: California
GACCCTGCCTTCGGGAGTGCGTCTGCACGCCGTGTTACCGCCGCTGTCAGGGGATTCGACCGTGATTTCGTTGCGGGTACCCAGTCCGGTGGCTCTGCCGTTGGAGGCGGTGGTGGCGTCCGGCATGGTTTCACCGTGGCTCGCTGAGGTGCTGCGCCGGTTGGTGCAGGTGCGGGCTTCGGGGTTGATAACCGGAGCTACCGGAACGGGAAAGACGACTTTGCTGGCGTGTTTGCTGGGGTTAGCGGCCCCGGATGAGCGCCTCATCTGTATCGAAGAGGTTTCGGAGCTGCGTCCGGCCCATCCGCACGTGGTCCATTTGCAGGCGCGGGGTGCCAATGTGCAGGGGGCTGGCGGGGTATCTTTGTCTGATTTGGTGAAGGCCGCAATGCGGATGCGCCCGGATCGTTTGATTTTGGGTGAAGCCAGGGGTGGCGAGGTGCGGGAGATGCTTTCCGCGTTGAACACGGGTCACCGCGGTGGTTGGGCGACGGTTCACGCCAACTCGGCGCTGGAGGTGCCGGCGCGTTTGGAGGCTCTGGGGGCTTTGGCGGGCATGAGCCGCGAGGCCTTGTGCGCCCAATCCCTGCCAGCTTTCGATGTCATCGTGCATCTGCGCCGGTTTCGTAATCAGGACGGGCGGGTGCGTCGCGCGGTGGTGCAGTTGGCACGTCTGGCTCGCGGTTCTGATGGGGCTTTGGCAGCAAAAGCGGTGTTGGATTTCGATCCTCGGACCGGGGCGGTGCAACGGTTAGAGGGCTGGCGAGACTTTGCCGCCCAGTTTGAGTTGCCTGAGCCGCCGCGAGAATCGGCATCGACCGTTTCCCCTGCGGTAGGCTCCCCCGCCACCGGAGCGGACACGCCCGAGTTCAGCACCGACCTTGTGACCCCGAAACCGGAACCCGCGGACCCAACACCCGATCTTGTGCATTTAGATGTGGAAATTCTGCACCCAGACCCGGAACTGGCGGAAACCAGCCGGATTGCCGCCCCGACACCGCCGCCGAAATGGCAAGTTCCCCACCTGGAATGGAACCCTGTGGGGGCTCGTAATCAGGTGCCAAACCTGTCCGCCCACGATTCTGCGGACATCAAGGGGGTGCGCTGATGGATTCGACACAGCTGGTGACCGTGGTGGTGGCGGTAGTGCTGCTGGCAGGCGCGGGACTGTTAGCGGGGATGGGGTCGCGCAGCGGGCGTGAACCGCAACCACGTGACCTGCCCTCCCGCGCCGGGACAGGGGATGGTCGCGGTGCGAAGGATTCGGGAGGGATATCGCCTTGGCACGTAGTGTTTTCTAGGCGGAGTCTACGCCCGGCACAGCAGGGACTTAGAGATTTGGACGTGGGGCTGCTGTGTGCGGAAATCGCTACTCGTTTAGAGGCGGGAGCCAGCATTGAAAACGCCTGGGCCACCACCTTGCATCGCTTGGATGCGCGCCTGGATTTCGCCGCGATACAAGCCTTTGTGGCTCATCCGCGGGCGGGACTGCGGGAACGCTTCGTTTACTTGCGGGCGGGGCGAGCGGCGGAAACAAACCCGCTGGCTCGGGTGCGCCACCCTCAGGCGACTGCTCAGGCCTTGCGGGGCATGTTGATTGCTACCCAGGTAGCGACCCAGGTTGGAGCCCCTTTGGCCGAGATTTTGAACCGGGTTGCCGACGGGATTGCCGCCACGCTAGAGACCGCGGCGAAACGTCACACCGCGCAGGTCGGCCCCAAAGCTACCGCTCGCCTACTGGGGGTGTTGCCTTTGGCGGCGCTGGGAATGGCCCAGTTTATCGGGGTGGATGTCATCGATATGGCTTTTCGGGGCGGTATCAATACCTGGGTTTTTGTCATCGGTTTGGGTCTGATGGTGGTGGGAAACCTGTGGTCAGCAGCCATGATTCGCAAGGCTACCGGCAGCCTCGCGCCGGGCCTCGATCCGACCTTGGCGATGGACATTATCGCGGCTTGTCAACAAAACGGGGTGTCTTTGACGTCCACTCTGCAGGCTGTGTCCGTCGCCAGTGAGGAGGCGGATTTGGCGGTGGTGGCGCGGATGCTGCTGTTGGGGGCGGACTGGGATGAAGCGTGGGCGCAAGCGGATGCCAAGTGGGTTGATTTGGCCAGCGTGTTGCAGCCGGCTTGGGAGGAAGGCGCGTCCCCGGTGCCACTGCTGGTGCGCGGGGCTTCGCGGACTCGAGCGGCAGAGATTCACCGGGCTTTGGACGCGGCGGAACGTTTGGGGGTGCGGCTGATGATTCCCCTGGGTGTGTGCCTGTTGCCAGCGTTTTTTGCGCTGGGGATTGTGCCGGTGGTGGTGTCCACGATTGAGGACCTCATTTCATGAGGGCCGAAAACAGACTTCCCTTTGTCAACACACAAGGGGGTGCCAGTTCGTCACCGTGGCGGCTGGTGGTCGCGCGGAAGGTCCGCGAGACAAATCGGAAAAAGGAGAAAGAAAATGAACAAGATTAGCGCATTGCAAGCGAAAGCAGTGTCTTTTTGGGCTCGTCTGAAGGGCGAGGAGGATGGCATGGCGACCGCGGAATACGCCATCGGTACTCTGGCGGCGGCCGCTTTTGCGGGATTGCTGCTGATGATTATGAAAGGCGGCGAATTGAAAGACGCGCTGCAGTCCATCATCGAACAGGCTTTGCAGGTCTGAGCATGATGATGAGTGTCGGGAAAGGTTGGCGTCAACAGTTCAGTCGGCGCCTGGTGCGCCGCTGGCTGGCTCACGGGCGACGCCTCAGTTCAGAAGACGGGATGGTTACGACCGAGCTCGCGCTGACCTTCCCCGCAGTCATCATGATTGTGGTGGCTTTGGCGTTGACCGGAGCAGCCGGAATGGCGGGAGTCCAGGTCAACGCGGCGGCGCGGGCAGCTTGTCGGTCGGTGGCGATTGGGGAGGACAGCGCGGCGGCGGTGGCAGCCGGCAATCGGTTGCTCGGGGGTGCCGGAGGTTCGGCTGGTGCGGTGAGCGTCAGCACCACTGGCAAGGACGTGCAGTGCAGCGCTACCAAGAAAATGCCCGCGATGCTCGGAATGCTCGGCATGAGCGCAAAAGCGCAGGCGGTGATTCCTCGTGAAGATTCATGGTGAAACAGTCGGTCAGGAGTCGCTCCGAGAGAGACTGCGTGATGAGCGCGGCTCGGGAACGGTCATGGCATTGGGGCTGATTCTGTTGGGATTGGCTTTGACCTTGGGTTTAGCTCAGGTCGGAGTGGCTGCGGCAGGGTCTGCTGCCGCTCATCAGGCCAGCGATTTAGCTGCCATTGCCGGGGCTACTGCCGTTTTGACCGGTGGGGACGGTTGCGCGACCGCCGGCGAATACGCCACCAAGAATGGTACTCACCTGGAGTCTTGCACGGTTTCGGGGTGGATGGTGACCGTTCGAGTGGCCAAACCGCTGAAAATCGGGCTGGTGGCGGAGGCGCCATCGACATCCCGGGCAGGCCCAGAATTCTTGGGCTAGGAGGTCTGAGTTGAGCGCGTGTTCTGGCAGATCTGGCCACTAGCTTGAGGCTCTGGCAGGTCTGGCGGTTCTGGCAGGGTCGGCACTCTGGCAGAGCTGGGGGACGGGCAAGCCTTGCGAGTTTGCCGGTTCTGCCGGTCATAACAAGAGGCGTGGTCCTGGCAGTTCTGGAAGTCCTCGCCGGGCGCGCGCTCAGCTCAGGCTTTGGCGCACTCGGGCGGCGGTGCCGCGCGCCCAGCCGGTCGTGGCCACCACCGCGATGACGACTACCGCCGCCCCCAGGGCGATGGTAATGTACCAAGCAGGGTGGGCGGCCTCGTGAATGGGCAGGCCGCGCGCCACCCCCAGGTTCATGAACGCGCCGAAGCCCGCAATGCCCAGGGACATGCCGATTTGACGGGCGGTGGAAGTCGTGGCGGAAGCGACCCCAGCCTGGCTTTCCGGCATGGCTGCCAGCACCCGGTTCGTCACCGGCATATTCGTGAATGCCAGCACCACTCCGGCCAGGGAGGTGGCCACAAACAGCAACACGACCGGGCCGGTGCTGTTCAGGGGCAGCAGGCAAACCCCCAGCAGCAGGGTGCCGACGCCGGCTACCAGGAACGCCACGCGGTAGTTGCCCGCGGCGACGATACGTCCCGCCGCCACGGCCGCGATGGTGTTGGCAAGCGCTAGGGGCAGCATCATCAAACCGGCCTGCAACGGGGTGAAACCGAGGTCTAGTTGCAGGTAGAGGGCAAACACGAACATGAAACCGCCGTGGGTAATGAAAACGAACTCCATGACGGACAGGGACCCGACGAAAGGAACGGAACGGAAGTAACGAAAATCCAGCATCGGCCAGGGCGTGTGGGTTTCTCGCCACACGAAACCGAGGGAGGCCGCCACAAATATCCCCGCCAAAATCCACTCGCGGAGACCAAAAATGCCTTCCCCGAAGCTGATGATGTCATAGGTCAGGGCACCCATGAGTACCGCGGTCAAAATTTGGCCGGGAATATCCAAGCGGCGCCCGGTTTCATCACGCGATTCGGGGACTTCCCGGATGATGCCCGCCAGGGTCAAAGCCAGCAGCGGGAGCGGCGCCCAAAACACGGCGCGCCAATCGACCCAGGTCACCAAGGCTCCAGCCAATACCGGCCCGGCGGCTAAACCGACTCCGAGCAGCGCATTCCAAAACCCGATGGCTTTCGCGCGTTCCACCGGGTCGCGAAACACCTCGTTGATGACCGCGAGGCTGATAACCGGCAGCATACAGGCTCCCAGCCCCTGCAAGCCACGGCCGACTATCAACACCAGCGGCACCCATGCGGCGGCAGCCAGCACGGTACCGGCCGTGAAAGTCGCCATGCCCACAATCATGGTGCGGCGGCGTCCGAAACGGTCGCCCAAAGCTCCGGTGACCATCAGCATGGCCGCCAAAGCCAGGGCATAAATGTTCAAAGACCACTGCAGCTCCCCGGTGCTGGCGTGCAAATCCGCCCGAATCGCCGGTAAGGTCACGTTCATTGCGTTCAGATACAGCTGGGTACATACGACGGTCATCGAGCACACCAACAGCACTCGTTTGCGCCGCGCCGGCGTCAAAGCGTCAGCATCATTCTCAGAAGCCACTTTGCACCGTCCCTTCGCTGGCCTCCCCTAGTCTAGCGTCTTTACGCCCAGCGCCAATCCGCCCGAAAGGGTTGGGTCGCCCGATTTGCACCGCGGTGCCGCACGCCTAAAAACCTGGCGAAATCACAGGTGGACGCGGTTTAGGCGCAGGGAGTTCAGCACCACCAGCACCGAACTGGACGCCATGAAAGCCCCCGCCAGCCCCGGATTCAACATCCCCGCGGCCGCCAGGGGTATGGCCACAATGTTGTAACCAAAAGCCCAGGCCAGGTTCTCTTTGATGTTTCGCAGGGTGGCTCGTGACACGTTTATGGCCTGGGTGATGGCCCCCAAACTGGGGTTCACCAAGGTGATGTCCGCGGCACCGATAGCCGCATCGGTGCCGGTGGCCAGGGCAATCCCCAGGTCGGCGGCGGCCAGAGCGGCCGCATCGTTGACACCGTCCCCGACCATCGCCACGATTTTCCCGGCGTCTTGCAGTTCCCGGATTGCGTCGACCTTGCCTTCCGGGCTGACCCCTGCCACGACCGTTTCGATTCCGGCCTGGTCGGCCGCCCTATGTGCCGGTTCGCTCTGATCCCCGGTCAGCAGGACGGTTTCGATACCCTCCGCTTTCAGGCTGGCTACCGTGGGCGCGGCTTTGGGTTTGACCGGGTCGCTGAACGTGAACACGGCGAGGGCTCGGGCCTGCACCAGGTCTCCCGCCACCGCCGCGGTACTGTTTTCATTGCGCCGGCCCGGTTCGGCCGCGGTTCCCGCACTGTCCAGCAAACTGGCCCCGTAACCGGCCTTTTCGACCTGTGCAATCAGGGTTTCAGCCGGGACATCCGCGGTGAGCGTCACGGTGGCGATTTCTAAGGGGAGGTTCACCGAAGCCGAAACCCCGTCAAGTTTATTGAGCCGCTTTTCCACTCGGGCCACGCAAGACGCGCAGGTCATCCCCGTGACTTTCAAGGTCATTTCCGTGCTGGCCCGCTCCGCCGACAGCTGCCCGTTACCGGCCGGCTCGCCTGACAACACCGGACAGGCGTCCACGGAAACTTGTGAAGACCAGTCCGCACCCGTAGCCAACACCGCCACGGTCCGCCCTTGTGACTGGGCGGCCCCAATCGCCGCACCCACGTCGGGGGGAATGTCCGCGCCCATCGCCGTGAGCCACTCCGGTTTCCCAATCGCATAGGCCACGCCGTCCACGAAACCTCCGGCGCCGCGCCCGATGAACGTGGCGAACCCGGTCAAGGCGCCGGGTCCGCTCCCGCAGTCTCTCGCCTTTGCGGCCGCGAACAGGGCTTTTCCTATCGGGTGGGGGGAACCGGCCTCCAGGCTGGCCGCCAACGCGAGAGCCTCGGTGTCGGACAGCGGTGCCGTCCCCGCCGGCCTCGGAGCGGACACCGTCACGTCCTCCAGGCGCATTTCGCCGCTGGTCAGCGTGCCGGTTTTGTCCATGACCAGGGTGTTGATGCGCCGGGTTTCCTCCAGAATCTGGGGACCTTTCAGCAGGATACCCGCCCGGGATGCCCGGGTGGACCCGACCAGCAAAGCCATCGGGGTCGCCAACCCCAACGCGCACGGACAGGCGATGACCAGCACTGATACCCCGGCGGTGAAAGCGGCAGGGAACGGTTGTCCGTGTCCCAGCCACAGCGCGAAAGTCAGGACAGCCAGGACGATTACCACCGGGACGAACACTGCCGACACCCGGTCTGCCAGGCGAGAAACCGGGGCTTTCTCGGCTTGAGCGCGGGTCACCAGCCGAGTGATTTGAGCCAGTTTCGTTTCCGCACCGACCTTGGTGGCCTGAACGACCAGCAGTCCTTGGACGTTGATGGTGGCGCCGGTCACACTATCGCCCACGGATTTTTCCACCGGGATGGGCTCGCCGGTTAGCATGGATTCGTCGACGGTGGAATGTCCTTCAAACACAATGCCGTCGGTGGCGATTTTTTCCCCGGCCGGTACCAAAAAGTAATCCCCCGGCTGAAGCGCGGCGACGTCGACAGTTTCAGTTTCCCAAGGCGTGGTCGTGTCACGAGGGTCGCCGGGACGGGTGACGCGCACGGCCTGTTTTGCCCCCAGGGACAGCAAGGCGCGCAGCGCCGAGGTCGCCGAGGACTTTGCCCGAGCCTCCAAATACCGTCCGGTCAGCAAGAATACGGTAATCATCACGGCGGTTTCAAAAAAGATTTCACCGCCGGAGCCTGTTTCGTGCGCTGCCGCGAGCGGGTTCAGGCTCATGTTCATGGTCATGCCGATGCGGCCGGCGGGGGTAAAAATCAGTGCCCCCCAGGAGTACAGCGTCGCCACGCTCACCCCCAACGCGACCAGGGTGTCCATCGTGGTGGACCCCCCTCGTGCCGCCCGCAGGGCCCCGCGGTGAAACGGCGCGGCGGCCCACCCCACCACCGGCAGGCTGCACACCCCTACAACCCACTGCCAGGCCGGGAACTGCAGGACTTGCAGCATAGAAATCGCCATCACCGGCAGACCAAAAATCACGGCCACCACCAGGCGGCGCCCCAGGTCTTGCCGGCGCAGCCCGGTCGGGTCCAGCGCCGGGTCGGCGGAGGAATTAACTGTCGTTTCGTTGTGTGTCATCAAACCACCGGGCCGTTCCCGCGCCGCCCCAACACCACCGCTGGAGACAGCGAAGGAAAACAAAATCTAGCGGTTGATGGACACGACGCGGTAATTGCCGGCGTCCTGCACGGTTTCGGTGAGGACCTGGTCGGAGGGCAGGCTTTCGCCAGTCACGGTAGCGACACCGCGGCCCTCGTCACGCACCACTTCAACGCGCTCCACGCCCGCTAGGTCGCTGAGGTCAGCGGTGATGTGCTTGACGCACATGTCACAAGTCAGTCCGTCGAGGTTCATGGTTAGGGTTGCCATTAGGGTTCCTTTCGTTGCTGTTTTGCGATATTGGCCGCTCGTAGGGCCACTGTCTATTTCAACCACCGGTTGCGCCGAATTATTCCCACCCGGCGAAAACCGGAATCGGCCCTGTTTAGTGGGCTGAGCACGCTTATTCGAGATAGTCGACCAGCTGGGCGGCTATCCCGGTGTAGGTCGCGGGGGTCAGGGCCTGCAAACGTGCGGTTTGTTCCGTGGGAAGCCCCAGGTCGGCAATGAACTGGCGCATCCGAGCCCCGTCCACCTTGTGCCCGCGGGTCAGCTCTTTCAAGCGCTCGTAAGGGTTGTCCATGCCGGAAACTCCGGCAATCCCCGCCACACGCATGGTCTGTTGGACCGCCTCGCCCAACACTTCCCAGTTGTCGTCCAAATCGGCTGCCATCACGGCCGCATCAACTTTCAGCCCGGCCAGTCCGCGCCGCAGGTTATCGATTGCCAGCAGGGAGTGGCCAAACGCGGTGCCAATATTGCGCTGGGTGGTGGAATCGGTGAGGTCGCGCTGCATCCGGGTCGTGACCAGGGTCTGTTCCAGCACCTCGAACAGGCCGGAGGAAATCTCGAGGTTTGCTTCGGCGTTTTCAAACCGAATCGGGTTGATTTTATGCGGCATGGTCGAGGATCCGGTCGAGCCTTGCGCCGCCAAATCCTGGGCAAAATACCGCAGGGAAATATAGGTCCAAATGTCGGTGGCGAGGTTGTGGGCGATGCGGTTAAAGTGCGTGACCGTCGCGTAAAGTTCCGCTTGATAGTCGTGGGATTCAATCTGGGTGGTCAAAGGGTTCCAGGTCAGTCCGAGCCGGTCCTCGACAAATCCGCGGGACAGCGACGCCCAATCCGCTTTGGGTACCGCCACCGTGTGCGCCGCAAAATCTCCGGTCGCGCCGTTGATTTTGCCCAAGTATTCCTGGGTTTCGACGCGTTTCAGCTGACGGTTCATACGCCAGGCAAACACGGCAAGCTCGTGTCCCAAGGTGGTGGGGGTGGCAGGCTGTCCGTGGGTGTGGGCGAGCATCGGCACGTCCGCATTTTCCCGGGCCAGGTCGGTGATTTGGGTTTGCAGGGCGCGGGCGGCGGGCAGCCACACGCGTCCCACCCCGTTCTTTATCAAAATCGCGTAGGTCAGGTTGTTGATGTCCTCGGAAGTGCAAAAAATGTGCACCATTTCTTTCAGGCTCGGCAGTGCCTGGCCTTCCGTGCCGCCTAACGCCTCAAGGGCGGACTTCAACAGGTATTCCACCGCTTTCACGTCATGCTTGGTTTTCGCTTCGGTTTGGCTCAGGGTAGCGATTTCGTCCGCCCCGAAAGTCCCGACCAGGCCGCGCAAATACGACTTTTCCGCCGCGCTCAACACCGGCGCGCCGTCCAGCACTTCCTGGTCCGTGAGCCAAATGAGCCATTCAATCTCGACGAACAGACGTGCCCGGTTCACCGCCGCTTCGGAAAACCAGTCCACCAGCGGAGCCACGACTCCACGGTATCGTCCGTCCAGCGAACCGAGGGCAATCGCCGGGCTTAGTGCCCCTAAATCAACGTGTGCGGTGGGAAATTCAGTAGCCATTTGTATTGCTTTCACTAGTTGTGAGGGATGGTTTGCGCCTGGGTTTAGGCCTGGGGCGCCTGTGCGGCGGCCTTAGCCGCGGCCGGAATCGCATCCAGAATCCGGTTGATGGCTCCGTCGTCACCGAAGTGGGCCGCGGAAACAAACCAGGCTTCAAACACGGAAGGCGGCAGCATGACGCCTTGCCGGTAAAACTCCCAGAACATCGGGGCGAACCGCCAGGTTTCCTGGGCTTTCGCGCCGGCATAATCGGTGACGGGAGTCTCGGAAAAGAACACGGAGAACAGCGATCCGGCCCGCCCGATGAAGTGGGGCACGCCCTCGCGTTTCAACGCCGCGTCCAGAGCGCCCGCAATCGTGTCAGCCACCGCATCAACCTTGCCGTAAACAGAAGTGTCGGCACCTTGTAAAGTGGCCAATCCGGCCGCGCAAGACAGCGGATTACCGCTCAAGGTTCCGGCCTGATAGACCGGGCCGAGAGGGGCGAGCTGATCCATCAGTTCGGCGCGGCCTCCGATGGCGGCCAGGGGCATTCCTCCCCCGATGACCTTGCCGAAAGTCAACAAGTCCGGGGTCCAACACTCGCCGAAGGTCACGCCTTTGTTTTGGGCGGCGACCCCTATCGGGAACAGTCCCGCCGGCCCGGACGTAGTACCCTCCGGACTTTCCAGATATTCCCGCCCGGTGGACAACCCCCACCAGCCCGAACGTGACACCCTAAACCCAGTCAGCACCTCGTCTTGAATCATCAACGCCCCATACTCGCGACACAGCCGAGAAATTTCGGGCAGGAATCCCGCCCGCGGTGCCACGACACCCATATTCGCGGCAGCACCTTCCACGATGACCGCAGCAATCTCAGAACCGCGCCGGGAAAACACCTCCTGCACAGCCTTCACGTTGTTGTAGGGCACCACCAAGGTCAGGGCCGAAATCCCCGCCGGTACTCCCGCGGAGGAGGGCAAACCGCCGGTGGCGACCCCGGAACCGGCCTCGCTGAGCAAACCGTCAGAGTGTCCGTGATAGTTACCGGCGAACTTGATAATCAAATCCCGACCGGTCGCCCCACGCGCCAAGCGGATAGCGGTCATAGTCGCTTCGGTCCCGGTCGAAACGAAACGGACCTTTTCCGCCAGCGGGACACGTTGACGGATAGCCTCGGCCAGCAACGTTTCTGACTCGGTAGGCGCGCCAAAACTGAGACCCGCCTCAGCCGCGCGCGTCACGGCCTCCACCACCCGTTCATCGGCGTGACCCAGCAGCATCGGCCCCCAGGAACAAACCAGGTCAACGAACTCGTGACCTTCCGCGTCCCACACGCGCGGACCTTTGGCGCGAGCCACGAAAGCCGGTACGCCCCCGACCGAACCGTAGGCGCGCACGGGGGAATCGACCCCGCCGGGGATGACGGCTTGTGCCGCCGCAAACAAATCAGCATTCGTTGTCATTTCGCCCTCCTTTGGGTGATGAAAGTACTGTGTCACAAGGTCTTTCGGGTTACGTGTTCGGCTTACTCACCGTGGCGTGGGCTCGGCTTAAGCCAAGCCTTGCGCCGCCTCAATCGCATAGTACGTCAACACAATGTCTGCCCCGGCCCGAACAATCGAGGTCAGGGACTCGTCGATGACCCGGGAACGGTCAATCCAGCCGTTAGCGGCTGCCGCCTCAATCATCGCGTATTCACCGGACACCTGGTAGGCGGCCACCGGCACCGGTGAAGCTGCGGCTACGTCAGCCAGTACGTCCAGGTACAGCGAGGCGGGCTTGACCATGACCATGTCGGCGCCTTCCTCAATGTCCAGCAGGGTTTCGCGCAGTCCCTCGCGGCGGTTGGCGGGGTCTTGCTGATAGGTGCGTCTGTCGCCTTTCAGGGCACAACCGACCGCGTCCCGAAACGGCCCGAACAGGCCGGACGCATATTTGGCGGAGTAGGCCATAATCGCCACGTCACTGTATCCGGCTTCGTCCAAAGCCTCACGGATCGCGGCGACCTGGCCGTCCATCATGCCGCTGGGGCCGACCGCAACCGCCCCGGCCCGCGCTTGTGACACCGCCGTAGCCGCGTAACAGGACACCGCCCAATCGTTGTCTACCACGCCGTCAGGGCGCAGCGGTCCGCAATGCCCGTGCGAGGTCGTTTCGTCCAGGCAGGTGTCGGCCATGACCACCAGCTGGTCCCCGACCGCATCGGCGAGGGCGGCAATGCCCCGGTTTTGAATCCCGTTGGGATCCCAAGCTGCCGAACCGGTTTCGTCTTTGTCAGCGTCGGTGGGGACTCCGAACACAATCATGCCCCCGATACCGGCATCCGCCGCTTCCCGACCCAACTGGGCCAAAGATTCGGGCGTGTGCTGGTATTGGCCGGGCATGGACGGAATCTCTACCGGTTCGCTAATCCCGTCACGCACGAATACGGGCAGGATCAGCTGTTCAGGGCTCCAGCGGGTTTCTGCCACCAGGCGGCGCATCGCCACGGAGGTGCGCAACCGGCGGGGACGCACAAAAGGGGTCAGGCCGTGGGGCAGTGTCCGCGCGGGCACGACCTTTTCGTTTGTCCCGCCCTTGGCCTCGGTTTCACGAGTCCCGGTGTGCCGTCCTCCGGTAGCGCTCGGGGTGGTCGGTCCTACCCCCAAGTTTGCGGCGTGCGGTAATCCTGTCATAGTTATCCCCTAATCTTGTGCGGCTTTCTTTTCTTGCTCATTGACAACGTTTTCATAAGCCCGAATGACCCCTTCGGTGTTCGTAGTTTCACAAACCTCGGCGGCGGACCAGCCTAGTTCCCGCAGCACGGCCGCGGAAGATTTTCCAAAAGCGATGGGTTCGGGCCATTGCTTCACGCTGGCTTTCGTCAGCAGTTGATGGGCGGCGTGTGCCACCGAACCGGCCGTAATCAACACGTAAGTCAGCGCTCCGGAAGCCAGGGCGGTCTCCCATTCCAGCGGTAAATCGGGCAGGGACACGGATTCATAGAGCCGTAGCTTTTCCACGTTGTATCCCTTACGGGTCAGTCCTTGCCCCAAGGTCGGTGCCGCCCCGACTGCACCGGGTAGCAGCACCGTTCCGGTTCCCTCCGGGAACACCTTGACCAGAGACTCGGCACAGGCTGGATCCGGTCCTACCAGGTCAACATGACCGTCAAGCTGACGAATAGCCTCGGCGGTGGCGGCACCCACGGCTGCGACCTGCACTTGGGCAAACAAATCTTCCAGGTCGTAGTGAGCGTCCAGGAACGTGGCTGTTGCCACGCTAGAGAGCACAACCCAGTCGTATTCCCCGCTCTGCAGCCGCTGCATCGGCTCAAACCAGTTTTCACTGGGGGTGGGCACTTTCTCGGTCACGGGCGCGCACACCACCGGCAGCCCCGCCTTTTCCAGTCCCTGTGCCAACACGTCTCCCGGGACTCTGGGCACCAACAGTTTAGGTTTCATCAAATGTTATTCCCCCCACAATTCCTTTTCATTGTCTACAGTCTGATTTGCGCCACCCTGGGTTGGCTCGGGTTTAGCGGCCTTGAGGTCGGCGATTGTTGCTGCTCCGGCCACCAGCAGTTCCCCAGCCAAATCCACCCCCAACTGTTGGGCTGCGGCCAGCGCGAAATCGCGCTGCGCGGCTTCAGCCCCCAGCAACACGGTGGTTTCCCCGTTGACTTCCAAGACTTCGCCCTGATTTCCGATTACTCGGGCGGTCAGTTCCAGGCGTCCCGAGGGCGCTTCGACACGTTTGTCCCAGGTCACCACTCCGCGCACACCCAGGGGCGCGGCGCAGCCCGCTTCCAGGTAGCGCAGCAGGGCGCGTTCCGCACTGACCTCTAAACGGGTGGGTTCGTCGTCCACAAACTTGAGGATTTGGGCGAAGTTTCGCCCCTCTGCGGCGTCCAACAGTTCGGGGCGGGTTTCCAGGGCTAGCGCGCCCTGTCCACCGGCCGGAATCACCGTGCCTTCCAGGGAGTCCGTGATGGCCTCGTCCATTCCCAAGCGGCGCAGCCCGGCTCGTGCCAACACCACCCCGTCCAGGTCCTCGGCGGCCTTACCCGGCTGCAGGCCGGCCCGTTCAGCCACGGCAGCCAAACCTTTCACCCGCCCGACCCGCGTAGGGACGTTGCCGCGAATGTCTACCAGCTCAATATCCGGGCGCGCTACCGCTATCTGGCGGGCCCGGCGCGGCGAGCCGGTTCCCAGGCGCGAACCGGCGGGCAAATCCGCCAAACCGAGATTATTGCGCGCCACCAGCACGTCCCCCGGATCTTCACGAGTCGGGGTGGCCGCCACCACCAGACCGTCTACGGGCACGGTGGGCAGGTCTTTCAGCGAATGCACCACCAGGTCGCAGCGGCCCTCCAGCAGCGCCACCCGCAGAGCCGCCGCGAACACGCCGACTCCGCCGAGGCTAGCTAGGGAAGCCCGGTTGATGTCGCCCTCCGTGGTAAAGGTCTGGACGTTCACGTGCAGTCCACGCTGTTGTAGGTCGGATGCCACCGTGCGAGTTTGGGTCAAAGCTAGGGCAGAGGCCCGGGTGCCAATCACGAGCGGACGCTCAGCGCTGCCAATCGTTTGCATAAGTTCTAGCTTAGGACAAAGCAGGGTTAAGTTGTAACCGAAGCGGCAAACCAACCTCCCGCTTTTCTAGCATTCATGGTAGAATTGTTCTATGCCGATGCTGACTATCAAAGATCCCCAAGTGTATGAAAACGTTCGCGAGCTCGCGAATCGTAAAGGCATGACCATGACCGCCGTGGTGCGCGAACTGGCCCAGCGGGAACTCGAGACCACGCGCCGACCGACTTATGAGGAAAAACTGCAGGCCATACATGATTTACAAGAATGGGCTGCATCCGCTAGTGGTACCTGGCTTACCGATGACGACCTCTATGACGAGAATGGGTTGCCCAAGTGATAGTCGATACTTCTGCAATGATTGCCATCCTGAAAAAGGAACCCGGCTACGAAAGGCTCGCCACAAAGCTGTTGAATGCCAAAGACCCCAAAATTCCACTCCCAGCCGTAGTGGAAATGCAGCTGGTGACCCGCGATGAACAGAAAATCGACGAAATGCTACAGCGGTTTGGTCTGAAAGTGTTACCGGTAGAGGTGCAACAGTTATCTTGGCTACGCTTCGCCATCCAGAATTTCGCCCGCGGCTCGGGCTCGCCGGCCAAACTCAACTTCGGGGACTGTTTCTCCTACGCCGCCTCCCGCGCCCTGAACGAACCGCTACTGTTCAAAGGCACGGACTTCAGCGCTACCGACGTCATCGCGGCGTGAGCGCCCGGCAACCGTGCGCCCCGCCCTCGCCCCGGCCTATTGAAACTGCAATCCGCGAGCGACCACGGCGGTAATCCCGGTCCCGGCAAACAGGGCACCTTCCAGATCCAGGCCCTCCACGCGCTTAGCCGCGGCGGCAATCTGGTTGAGCACGGCGCGTTCCTCAGCGTTGGGGTGGGTCATGGCGTCGCCCCAAAAGATGCGACGCGAATCCAGGACCTGGTCCATCGTCAGTTCCACTCCCAACATCCGCGACGCGTCAGCCAAAGCCCGCTCCACCGTAATCTGGTAGACAAAACCGTCCGGGTCGCCTTCCCGACCGTAGGAAATCCGCAGGATATGCGTGTGGGGAGCGGCTCCCGCCATCGTGCCGGGCCATTTCGCGGAATAGTTCGTGATGGCTTTGGCCTGCAAGACGTTCGGATCCTCATCAGGTCCGCAGGGCGGGGGCCCGACCAACATGCCCGACCCGCGCGGCGGGTTGTCCAGCTGGGGTGCATTGACCGCCAGGGTCACATTCATCACGTGGGTGCCTTTATGCAGCTGGAATCCGGTGGTCAAATCGCCGATTTCTTCCAGGGTCGCCGCGTCAAACCGCAGGGTAGCGTCCCGGTGGTCGCGTTCGGCGTGGAACTTCTGACGCAGCATCGAGGCCGCGGCCGAGTTCAGCACTTTCAGCGCGCTGTTGCCCGGTAGCGCCACCACAATCCGGTCGGTCGCCAGCCCGAAAGCGTTGCCGGTTTCTTCCGGGGGTCCGCCCTGGTACTTGGTGTTGGAAATCGTGTGTTTGCACCACACGACCCAGCGCGGGTTTTCCGCTCCGATACCGGCTTCGACATGCATGACTCGCACGTGGTTGTCGATGCGTCCCCCCGCGTCGGTAATACGTTTCACCAGCTCGTCTACCAGCTTGAACATGCCGCCTTCGGGCATCATCACCACGATTGAGTTGGGTTTGCGGGTGGCGGCCACCGCCTTGGTCAGTGACCCGGTGCGTGCCAGGGCGGCGCGCAATCCCGGTGCGACCCGGTCGGGATCCAGCCCGTTGGGGTGCGTGGAGTGAATGCCTCCCGCGAACGGGGTCACGAAGGCGTCCAACACGGCTTTACCGAGACGGGCTTCTACCAGTTCCCCAAAACTTTTCGCGTCCGCGCCGACTTCCGCGGGTAGCGTCAAATCCTGTCGGGCGCGCTCCAGGGCTTGTGGCCCGGCGATGTGGGTCAGTCCCTCCACGAACACCGGGTCGTCAAGGTCGGCGGGAATCCCCAGGGTTCCGAAAGGAATGCGCACGGCATCGTTGCGGCCGTGGTCCCACACCCAGGAGTCGCTGTGGGGGGCGACCGGGTTCAAGCCCAGTTCCCGGCACAGCTCGGTGACTTCGGGGGTGCGGGTGGCGTAGGATTCGGCTCCGATGTCCACGGTGGCTCCCCCGAAAACTCCCGAACAAACCAGGCCACCGGGGCGTCCGCGCTCCTCCAGGATGAGGGGGCGCAGTCCGCGTTTTGTCGCCGCGTATCCGGCGGTCAGCGCGCCGAGCCCGCCGCCGAGGATAATCATGTCAAAGCCTTCGTCAGCCATGGTGTTTTCCCTTCAAAAGCGTTATCTGGTGGGTTTGGTGGGTGTCTTGCAGTTTTCGGTGGGTGTGGTGGCCGGGGCTCGCCAAGTGTGAATCCGCGCAGTCAGTTCAGTCAGCACCCCGGGGTCGGTGTCGGGTCGCACTCCGTGTCCCAGGTTGAAAATGTGGGCAGGAGCGGCCAGCCCAGCCTGCAAGACCTGTTCGGCTTCGCGCCAGACTCGCTCCATAATGTCCCCCGTTTCGGTGGGTTTCGCCTCGGGGGATGCCGGTTGCTCCGCGGGAACCAGCAGGTCCGGGTCGAGGTTGCCCTGCAGGACTTTCCCAGGCAGGCGCCGCGCGGCCTCATCCAAGTCCAAGTCGGAGCTGATGGAAACGACCTCGGCGACTTCGCCCATCGCTTCGATGAGGTGAGCGGTGCCGACACCGAAGTGAACGTGCGTGGCTCCCGGCGCACCCTGAAAGGCTAGTGACGAATAGGGCAGGGCGAAGCGGCGGTATTCCTCGGCTGTCAGAGACCCCGCCCAGGAATCGAACAGCTGCACCGCTTCGGCGCCACCGTTGATCTGGGCTTTCATGAACTGGCCGGACAGTTTCGCGCACCAGGTCGCCAGTTTGGTCCAGGCGGCGGGTTCCGCCTCGATAAAAGCGCGGGTTTCCAGGCATTCGCGCCGCCGCGGCCCGCCGGCTTCCAACAGGTAAGACGCCAGGGTGAAGGGTGCTCCGGCGAACCCCAGCAGGACTTTTTCATAAGGCAGTTCGCGGCGCACGTGGGCGGCGGCCTGTTCGATGACCGACCAGTCCGCAACTTCCAGTTCGGTCAGTTTTTCTACCTCGGCGGCGCTGGTCAAAGGCTGTTTCAGTACCGGTCCGCGGCCGGGCACGATGTCGATGTTTACGCCAGCCAAATACAGCGGCACCACGATATCGGAAAAGAACACGGCCGCGTCGACGTGGTGGCGGCGTACCGGTTGGAGGGTAATTTCGGCGGCAACCTCGGGGGTGGTGCAGGCCGCGAGCATGGATTTTCCCTCACGCAAGGCACGGTATTCCGGCAGGGAACGCCCGGCTTGGCGCATAAACCACACGGGTGTGGTGGCCGGTCTGATTCCGCTCAGCGCGGCACGCATCCGCGAACCGGAGAATAGTGGGTCAAGACCCAGAGGGGCTCTAGTCAAAACATATTCCTAACTTAGGTTTGCCTTACTAACTGTTTTGCGGGGGTTAATATATTTAAGGTATAAAAAGGTTGATGCCTTTTCAACTTTACACCGTCAATCACCTGACCCACAGCTTGGCTGAAGTGGCACAGGCGGCGGCTCAAGCTGCAGAAAAGGAATCGGAATGGCTCGAGACGCCGGGAGTGCATTCCCTGGTGCTGGTCTCGACCTGTAACCGTGTGGAAATTTATGCTTCGGCCGATCCGGGAGTGCGCTTAGTTCCCGCCCATGAACTGCCCTCCGAAACTCAACAGCTCGAAGCTCCCCACCCGCCTCATGCCGAGAACGACACACTGGCCTGGAATTTTATTGAGGGTCGCGCGGTCGCCGAGCACCTATATCGGGTTGCCGCGGGATTGGATTCCATGGTGGTGGGCGAGGCCGAGGTCGCGGGTCAGGTGCGCCGTTCCTTTACGCGAGCACAAGACTTGGGGGAAGTTCACGGGTTGATGGTGCGGATGTTTGAGGGGGCGCTGTCCACCGCGCGAAAGGTCGCCAGCAAAACTGAACTGACCGGACTAGGGCGTTCCGTGGTTTCCGTGGCGTTGGACGTGGCGGAGGCGAGCGGGCGGCTGCCCGAATGGCGACAGGCACAAGTTCTTTTGGTCGGCACCGGCGCTTATGCCGGAAGTACGGTCGCCCAGCTGCGCGCCCGCGGGGTGCGCGACATCGCCAATATTTCGACTTCCGAGCGGGTCACGGCATTTGCCAAGAATCACGGAACCCGCGTCGTTCCCGCCGCTGATTTAGTGCCTGCGCTGCGACAGGCGGATTTGGTCGTCACCGCGCGGGGAATCGGCGCCCCGGTGCTGCGCCGCGAACAGGTGCGCGACAGCTTGTCGGGTCCGGAGAGTTCCTTGACCATTTTGGACCTGGCGCTACATCGTGACGTAGAGGAAAGCGTGCGAGACCTGCCGGGAGTCGCGTTGTGGGATTTGGAGGATATTCGCCACCGGGTTCCGGCTTTGGCGGTGTCCCAAGTGCGTCGGGCGCACGAAATTATTGAACAAGGTTTGAGCGAGTATGACGCGGCGGTGGCCGCACGGCACATGGATCCGGCTATTGTCCAGCTGCGCGCCATTTTCCAGCAGGCGGCTGCGGCCGAGATTGACAGACTTCCCGCTGGCGACATGATTTCTCGCGAGGCCGCGGAGGCCGCGATTCACCACGTCATTGCTAAACTGGCGCATACTCCTACTGTTTCCGCCCACATGGCGGCCGAGGCAGGCTTGGGCTCCGAGTGGGTTGATGCCCTAGCGACCGTGTGGGGACTGACCCCCGAGGTACTCGAAGCCGCGTTGAATGCTGAAGTCAGGTAAATTGCATGAATAATTTGGCTCCTTACGATGCGTTGCTGCTGGTCAGCTACGGTGGTCCGAACGGTCCCGAGGATGTGCTGCCGTTTTTGCGCAATGCTACCGGCGGGGCAGGGATTCCCGATTCCCGCTTGGAACAAGTCGGCGGGCACTATCGCCTTTTTGACGGCATTTCCCCCATTAATGCCTGCAACGCCGAACTGCTGGCCGGCCTGCACCAACGCCTCGGCGACGACCTCCTCTATGCGATAGGCAACCGCAACTGGCACCCGTATTTCAGCGAAAGCCTCATTGACTTGGTTGACCGGGGAGCGCGGCGGATTTTGACGCTGTTTACTACCGCCTACACGTGTTATTCGGGATGCCGGCAATACCGGGAAAACCTGGCCGAGGCTCTGGCCGACCTTCGCGCCGCCCGCCCCGAGGTAGCCGGTGAAGTCACGCTGGACCGGGTGCGGCCTTTTGCGAATACCCCCGGATTTGTTAGCGCTAACGCCCGTGCCATCGCGGCGGCCGCCCGGAACCTAAACGTGACTCCCACTTCTGACCAATCCCCCGCAGCATCACCCTCACCGGTTCACCTGGTTTACGTAACGCATTCGATTCCCCTGGAGATGGCGCGGCATTCCGGGCCGTGCCGCTCTGCCCACAGCGCAGCGGAGGATTCCCCGACTGAGCGGAAACCGGCGCTTTTCGACGACCGTATTGACACTCCGGTCAGCCGCCCCCGCGTCCCCTTGCGCCAGCGCCTGAGCGACTTTTCCCCCGAAGCCCTCGACGCTTTGCCGGTGGTGACCCGTGAGCAAGACGCCCTGGGACAGGGCTGGACCTACCTGGCGCAACACCTCTCGATAGCGCAAGCCATCAACCGGCATCTGTCCGCACAAGGGTTGGAAATGCCGTGGTCGCTGGCGTTTTGTTCCCGTTCTGGTTCCCCCCACCAGGCATGGTTGGAACCAGACATTAATGACCATTTGCGCGATTTGGCGGCCGCCGGGGTGCGCCGGGTCATCGTGGCTCCCTTTGGTTTTATTTCGGACCACATGGAAGTTGTCTATGACCTCGACACCGAGGCCGCCGCTACCGCCCAGGAACTTGGCCTGGAATACCGTCGGGCTACCACTGCGGAATCTGACCCTGAGTTCCTGGATGAACTGGCTGACCTGGTTTACGAACGGGCCGCCTTTGCGCGCGGGGAACACCCCCAACAGTCTGTGGAGCCCGACACCTACCCGCCCTTGGCGGAAACCTGCGGACCGAACTGCTGCCAGTATCCGCGCCCTCACCACTCTCGTCCTCATCACACTGTTAACCCAACCCCAATCAAAGGAGAAACCATGGGACATCCCCAATCCGTTCAAACAGCTCCGGAAATCACCGGCGACCCGCGTGACTACGCGGTTGATTATCACGAAGTCAACGCCAGAGAGAATTACTCCCTGCACATGGTGTTTCGTCGGACCCGGCCCCTGCCCACCGACCCGCAGCGCTTGGAGCGCATTACCCACCGTTTGGAAGAAGCGGTGAACGGCGTAGTGGTGCGCGGCTGGTATGACGTGTCGGGATTCCGCCCCGACGCTGACCTGATGATTTGGGCGCTGGCTGATAATACTGAAGCCCTGCAAGAGGCATATCGCAAGGTGGGAGCCATCGGGACGTGCCACGGCCGGCCCGCTTTGTTTGAGCCGGTATGGTCGGCGATGAGCCGTCACCTGCCCGCTGAGTTCAACGAATCGCACCTGCCGGCCTGCTGGGGTGGTTTCGCCCCGCGCAAGTACGCCGCGGTTTATCCCTTCGTGCGCTCTTGGGACTGGTACTACCTGCCCAAGGCGCGGCGCAACGCCATCCTGAAGGAACACGGTATGAATGGCCACGATTTCAATGACGTGGCGGTTTCGACCTTGGCGGCGTTTGCTCTGGGAGATTGGGAATGGACCGTCACCTTGGAGGCCGACCGCCTGGATCGGGTCATGGGCGTGCTGCGTAAGCAGCGCGAGGTTGAAGCTCGCCTGTTCGTGCGGGTCGACACCCCGTTCTTTACCGGGGTTCGCGTAGAGCCTCGCGAGTGGGTGGATTTGCAGCCCAAGCGCGACGACGCGAGCAGCCAGTGCGGCCAGTCTGACGAGTCGTCCTGTGGTTGCGGCCAGTCTGACGAGTCGTCCTGTGGTTGCGGCCAGTCCGAGGAACCGTCCTGCGGTTGCGGACAATAACCCGATTTTCTTTCCTTAGATTCGACCCCTGCGGTGCTGCCTGGCACAGTCCGCAGGGGTTTAGTCTTGTCGCGCGCCAGGGTTTCTCGGGTCGTCTCGGTGTGCAAATGACCACACAATTGAGACGTAGCGGACAAAAGTAAAACGTAACCTATTTTTTCATTGAGTAATATATGAGAGTTTGCTGGGAATCAGGCCGTCGGCACCGTACTTTTCCGGTCATGTTGTGAACATGAATAAATCAATAATCATATTAGTATTCATTAGGTGTCATATCTGAACACAAAACCTAACAAAATTGGCACTATTTTAGGGATTTGTAAAATCACGGCTCCAACCTGGGCTTTTATCGCTTTTTTTGAATCAGGAAATCCCACCCTGAATGATTCTTTGTTTTTTAAGCATTTATTCACTAAATTATCAGTTAGCGGTTTTTGTTCCTGATAGAAACCGGGAGTCATGCCAACAACCTTGGCTCCGAGAACCTATAGCTCTAGGAAACACATGAAGAAATTATCAAAGATAAAAGTGGGACTTGTTTCCCTACTCACCATTACGGGATTGTCTTTCAGTGCCTCAGTGCCCTCCGTGGCAGCGACTGATTCGAACAATGGACTCAATCCCAGTCTTAACGCGGATCTGACTGTAAATGAAGCTCCGTTAAACCCCAGCTTTTCCCATGACCGGAGCCGCACCCGCAGCTACTCCAGATTCCCTAAGGCTTCCGGCAACCGTGAAAATGGTCAGCGTCAAGACCCGGTTAGGATCAACACCAACTACAACTTGTTGGGCGGTGGGCGCGCCCCGATGCGTGCCAGCGCCCCGGCAGAGCTGCCGGCCCGTTATGACCTGCGCGAACTGAACCGCTCTACCCCCGTGCGCGACCAGGGACCTAACGGCTCTTGCTGGTCTTTCGCTGCGAATGGCTCCGAAGAATCGATTGCGCTGTCTAAAGGGCTCGACTCGAACCCGGACTACTCGGAAGCCAATATGCGCAACACCCACGGCTTTGACTGGGGCCCCAACGACGGCGGCACCGAACAGGTCGCGGCGGCTTACTTGGCGCGCTGGAGCGGGCCTGTTGCCGAGCGGGAAGATCCCTACAATCCTTACTACTTCCGTTCTCCGGACAACCTGAGCCGGCTATTCGACATTGACGAGGTGCTTTACCTGCCGACGATGCGTTCGGGAGCGGACACCGAAACCATGAAGCGCGCCATTATGGACTATGGAGCGCTGTATACCACGGTCTACGGCGGCACGAACTATCTGAACTTCCGCACCATGGGTCATTACGACCGCGGCTACGGTACACCCAACCATGCTGTAACCATCGTGGGTTGGGACGATAACTATTCCGCCTCGAACTTCTATTACCGTCCGCCGGGGAACGGTGCCTGGATTGTTAAGAACTCTTGGGGAGCGAACTGGGGCAACGAACACGGTTACTTCTACGTTTCCTACTACGACGGAGTGATGGGCAAAACCAATAACGCTGCCTTTGTCTTGAAACCCAAGACCGAAAATGGCACCATCTGGTACTACGATCCGCTGGGCATGACCGGCACCATCGGGCAGGGCTCGACCGGTTGGTTCGCCAACGTCTTTGGTCCCACCAAGGAAAACGTGGACGTCAAGGAAGCCGGTTTCTTCGTGCCTTCCAACGGCGCCAGCTACGAAGTCTACGTGGACCCGAACTTTACGCCGTCGAAAGGTTTTGATACCACTCACCAGGTAGCTTCGGGTAACTTTACCTTTGCGGGCTACCACACGGTCGACCTCGACCCGCAAACCGTTGCGAAGGGCAGCAACTTCGCCATTATCGTGAAGCTGACCACTCCGGGATACAACTACCCCATCCCGATTGAGCAGCCGCAGTGGGGTTATTCCTCACGCGCCACGGCTCGCGCCGGCCAGTCCTACATTTCCTACGACGGTAGCTCCTGGGGCGATTTGACCCGGTTCCGCGCCAATTCGAACGTGAGCTTGAAAGCTATGACCGTTCCGGCCGGTACCGCGCCGAAGCCGGGAGATGAAACCCGTGTCGACGGCATTATGCTCAACCCCTCCCAGCTGTCCCTGCAGGTCGGGTCCAGCGATACGGTACAAGCCACCGTTACTCCTGAAAACGCCACCAACAAGACGTTGAAGTGGTCTTCCAGCAATAGTTCGGTAGCTACGGTTGACGATTCCGGTAAGGTTAGCGCCGTGGCTGAGGGCAGTGCCACCATCACCGCGCAAGCGACTGATGGTTCAGGGATTTCCGCTTCGATGAAGGTCACTGTCAAAGAACCGGCGCCTACGGTTCGCACCTTGAAACTGGTCGCCACTTTGAGCGCTACCCAAGTCGCGAAGAATAACGGTTTGAACGTTAACCTGGCGGTTAAGGATCAAGCGAACATTCCGGTGGAAAACACCAATGTGAGCGCGACGGTAACGAATCCGAAAGGCGTTTCGCGGAGCTTGAGCGGCACCACGGACCGCAGCGGTAAGGCTACCCTCAACGTGCCCGCCTCGCTCAACACGGTGGCCGGGAAATACACCCTCACCGTAGCGGTCGCGAAGGACGGCTACGAGTCGGCTCGCCAGTCGTTTACCTACACCGTTTATGAAAACAAGCCGAAACCTGACGATGGTGGTGTTGATCCCACCGCCCCCAGCTTGAAAGCGAAAGTTTCCACAGACCGTTCTGTGGTAGCTCGCGGAGGAACCATCAACTTCTATGTCAGCACCTGGCAGCCGCGCCGTTACGCCGCGGGCGCTGAGGTAAAGGTGGACATCGTTGACTCCTCTGGTCAGGTCATTCACTCTGACCAGGGTAAGACGAACTACCAGGGGGCGACGACCTACAGCTACACCACGGCTCGTAACGCCGCACCGGGTACCTACCTGGCTCGTTTCACCACGAAACAACCCGGTTTCAACCGGGGCGTGGCGACGATGTCTTTCGATATCGTCAACCAAATCAACCCCTATACCCCGATGGTGTACTTCCAGTCGTCTTCGACCCAGTACGACTTCGGTCAGCGGGCTCAGGTTTCGATTACGGCCCGCAACGCCTGGGGCTACGCTCTGCCTTACGCGACGGCCTACATCAATGTCACCGGTCCTAATGATTTCAAGGCTAACCTAGTAAAAAGCACGAATTATTACGGCCAGACCTGGGTTTCTATCCAGCCGAATTCGGATATGAGTGAAGGGCGTTACAACGTCGAGGTCACCATCGCCGCAAACGGATACTACCGGGGCGTGGGTCACTATTCAGTTGTCTTTGGTTCCGAATATCCTCAGCCGGATCCGGTCGATCCCAACGATGGAAAACAAAAGATCTACAAGATGATTGAGACCGATGAAGCCGCGACTATGATTGGAGAGCGTCTGGGCAAGGATGACTTCGCGTTGCTGGATATGCGCACCAAGGCTGAATACCTCGAAGCGCACATCGACGGTGCCGTGAACCGCGACTACTACGCCGATGGCCTGTCGGAATGGTTGGATACCCTCGATAAGGACAAGACCTACCTGCTGCTGTGCCGTACTCAGGTTCGCAGCGGGGCCACCGCCAAACTGATGAAGGAAAAGGGCTTCAAGTACATTTACTGGGTAAATGGCGGTATGACCAAGTGGCTCAACGAGGGTCGCGATGCCGTGTTCCCCGAATACGTGAAGTCTCTCGATATTGTGACCTCCACCGATGCTCCGGCTTACCGGGCTGGGGACACCGCCAAGGTCAATGTCTTGGTCAATGACTTGGACGGCAACTATATCCGCAAGGCTAATGCCAAAGTCATCGTCACAGATCCTGCGGGTCAGGCTATTGCCTCCCAGGATTTGACGGTGAGTAACCGCGGTGAAGCTACCATGGACGTGAA
>QWCJ01000217.1_pt1 | contig 24844 bp, 20 predicted proteins | sample 1972501 | NCBI WGS metagenome assembly QWCJ01 (sample SAMN09866711, study PRJNA288562) | Human vaginal metagenome isolate term2_vaginal, whole genome shotgun... | isolation source: vagina | host: Homo sapiens | place: USA: California
TGCGCGCTTTGAACAACTTGCTAAGAGACTATCCCGTGCAGGTACTCCCGGTAGCTAGTGGGGTCCGCAGCCTAAAATACGAGGTCTAGGCAGTTGTGAGCAGCCCCACTTACAGCCAGTTTGGTAAAACCTAGGTCTTTATAGATATACTTTCATACGCAACGCGGATGTAGCTCAGTTGGTAGAGCATCACCTTGCCAAGGTGAGGGTCGCGAGTTCGAGTCTCGTCATCCGCTCGATTTAGAGGGCGTCGCCAAGCGCGACGCTCTTTGATTATGGTGGGTTGGTCGAGTGGTTAGGCAGCGGCCTGCAAAGCCGTGTACACGGGTTCGAATCCCGTACCCACCTCGGGCGATTGGCGCAGCTGGTTAGCGCGTTTCCTTGACACGGAAGAGGTCGCAGGTTCGAGTCCTGTATCGCCCACGACCAGGTTATATTTTTGGCTACGCGGAATTTTTTGTTGGCTTTTTCCGAATTTTGTGTCTGTCTCCGATCGTGTCGTTAGAGGACTGGAGCTAAAACTTTTTCCGTTTAATTGCCTCGCGTATAAGATTGTCTCTGTAAACCCAGACTGAGAAAGGCGCAAAGTGTCCGAAATCAACGTCACTATTGACGGGAAAGCAACCCAGATTGAATCCACCATTACCGGCGAGGACTTGTACCGAGACCGCAAAGAAGTCATTGCTTACTTCATCAACGGTCAGGCCCGCGACCTGTATCGCGAACTTCACGACGGGGACACAGTCGAAGCCATCACTATTGACTCCGAGATGGGCTTGAACATTCTGCGCCACTCCTGCACTCACGTGATGGCCCAGGCCGTCAAGCAGGTTCGCCCGAACGTAAAATACGGCATCGGCCCCTTCATCGAAAACGGCTTTTATTACGATTTCGGCGTTGACGAGCCTTTCACCCCGGAGGACTTGAAAGCCATTGAAAAATACATGGCGCGGATTTGTAAAGAAGACCAAAAGTTTGTGCGCCGGGTCGTCACCGAAGAGGAAGGTCGCCAAGAACTCGCCGATCAGCCTTACAAGCTGGAATTGATTGGCTTGAAGGGAACGGATGCGGACAATGACCAAGCCGCTGCCGGGGCTTCGGTGGAAGTCGGCGGCACCGAACTGACGATTTACGACAACGTGCGCAAGAACGGTGAGATCGCCTGGAAGGACTTGTGCCGCGGCCCGCACGTACCTTCGACCCGACTGCTGAACGGGGTGTTTAAGCTGATGAAGGTGTCAGCGGCGTACTGGCGCGCCGATCAGGCCAATGACTCCCTGCAACGCATCTATGGCACCGCTTGGGCGACTAAAGACGACCTGAAAGAATACGTGACCCGCATGGAGGAAGCCGCCAAACGCGATCATCGCCGTCTGGGCAACGAGCTTGACCTGTTCAGTTTCCCGGAGGAAATCGGTTCCGGCTTGGCGGTGTTCCACCCCAAGGGCGCGATGGTGCGCATGGAAATGGAAAACTATTCTCGGCGCCGCCACCTGGAGGAGGGGTACTTCTTCGTCTACACTCCGCACGTCACCAAGGGCCAACTGTTTGAAACGTCAGGGCACCTGGAATGGTACAAAGACGGCATGTTCCCGCCCATGCGTGTGGACGAGGAATGCGATGACCAGGGCAACGTCACCAAGGAAGGCTTCGACTACTACTTGAAGCCCATGAACTGCCCCATGCACAATCTCATCTATAAATCCCGTTCGCGTTCCTATCGAGAGCTGCCGTTGCGCTTGTTCGAATTCGGGACCGTCTACCGTTACGAAAAATCCGGTGTGGTTCACGGCCTGACCCGCGGACGCGGCTTTACCCAAGATGACAGCCACATCTATTGCACGCGCGAACAGATGAAAGACGAGTTAACGAAACTGTTGAACTTTGTGCTGGATTTGCTCAAAGACTACGGTTTGGATGACTTTTACCTGGAGCTGTCCACGAAGGATCCGCACAAGTTCGTGGGCACGGACGAGATTTGGGAGGAAGCGACCAATACGTTGGCCGAAGTCGCCACAGCCTCGGGCTTAGAGTTGGTGCCGGATCCCGAGGGGGCGGCGTTCTACGGTCCCAAGATTTCCGTGCAAGCTCGCGACGCGATTGGGCGAACCTGGCAGATGTCGACCATCCAGCTGGACTTTAACCTGCCCGAACGTTTCGATTTGGAATACACCGCGGCGGATGGCACCCGGCAGCGTCCCGTCATGATTCACCGCGCCCTATTCGGTTCTATCGAGCGTTTCTTTGGAGTGCTGACCGAACACTACGCCGGAGCATTCCCGGCTTGGCTGGCTCCGGTGCAGGTACGTTTGGTGCCGGTGGCAGAAGCGTTCAACGACTACTGTGACGACATTGCGAACCGGCTGCGGGCGGAAAATGTGCGGGTAGAGGTTGATGAGACAGACGATCGCTTCGGCAAGAAGATCCGCAACGCCGCCAAGGACAAGATTCCTTTCACGCTCATTGCTGGCGGGGAAGACGCCCAGGCGAACGCAGTGTCCTTTAGGTACCGCGGTGGCGAGCAAAAGAACGGTGTCCCGATTGACCAGGCGATAGCGGAAATCCTGGAGGCCATCCGCAGCCGCAGGAACGATTAACATGACTGACTTACCCGCGGAATCAAGCGAAAACTTCGGCGCGCAAACTGACGGACTGGAGCGCTTGTGGACCCCTCATCGGATGGTGTACATCGACGATGGGCCACATCGTGACGTAAAAGCGTGCCCGTTTTGCGAGGGCCCGAAAGGTGACGACGAACAGAACCTGATTGTGTATCGGGGCAAGACTTGCTTCGTGGTGATGAACCTGTTTCCCTACAATCCCGGCCATGTTCTGGTTTTGCCTTACCGTCACGTTCCCGACTACACCGATTTGGACTTTACCGAACGCATCGAATTCGGTGAACTGACCGCGCATACTATGGAGGTCATTCGCCAGGTCAAAGCGCCGCAAGGTTTTAACCTGGGCATGAATCAGGGCGCGGTCGCGGGTGCCGGAATCGCGGGCCACCTGCATCAACACATCGTGCCGCGCTGGGCGGGGGACGCGAATTTCTTTCCCATCGTGGCGCGCACGAAAGCTGTCCCGGAACTGTTGGGTCAGACCCGCCAGGTCCTCGCCCAGGCGTTCGGCGACTGGCGGCCGCGCGAAATCTGAAATCTCCCGGCACGGGACTTGTGAAACTGCAGCTCAACACGATGAAAACCACCAAGACCAACGCGATGCGACTGCTGGATGGCGCCGGGGTAGCCTATGAAACCTCAAGCTACCCGACGGACGGGGACATCGGCGCACTGCATACCGCCGAAGTCTTAGGGATTTCCGCCGAACTCATCTACAAGACCCTGGTGCTTGAGGACGGGCAGGGCGGACACTACGTCGCGGTCGTTCCTGCCGATGCTGAGCTGGATTTGAAAAAGACGGCCGCACATTTCGGCGTGAAACATGTCCAGCTCATCAACTGGCGGACGCTGCGGGACGTGACGGGGTACATCCGCGGGGGATGCTCCCCGTTGGGGATGAAAAAATTGTTCCCCACCGTCATCGAAGAAACCGCCGTTTTGCACGATAAGTTCTATGTTTCGGCAGGGTTGCGTGGCCGGCAAATTGTGGTCAATCCTCAGGATTTGGCACAAGTGGTGTCGGCCGGTTTCGCCGATATCGTGCAGTAATCGCTAAAATAGGGACGACTGAGAAATCGTAACCAGAATTTGAACAAGGAAAGAAGGCAAAATGTCTGATCAACTGGCGCAAGGAACCGGGACTGATTTGGTGAAGCGGGGCATGGCTCAAATGCTCAAGGGCGGTGTCATTATGGATGTCGTCAACGCGGAGCAGGCCAAGATTGCCCAAGATGCCGGTGCCGTGGCGGTGATGGCTTTGGAGCGTGTTCCGGCGGATATTCGGGCTGAAGGCGGCGTCGCGCGGATGAGCGACCCGGATTTGATTGACGGCATCATCAACGCGGTGTCTATTCCCGTGATGGCGAAAGCCCGGATTGGTCATTTTGCTGAAGCTCAGGTGTTGCAGAGCCTGGGGGTGGACTACATCGACGAGTCCGAAGTTTTGACCCCGGCGGACTACAAGCATCACATCAACAAGTGGGATTTCACCGTGCCTTTCGTGTGCGGAGCCACTAACCTGGGCGAGGCTTTGCGTCGTATTAGCGAGGGTGCTGCCATGATTCGTTCCAAGGGCGAAGCCGGTACCGGGGACGTGTCCAATGCGGTAACCCATATGCGCACCATGACTTCGCAAATTAACCGCTTGACCACCATGCGTCCCGATGAACTGTTTGACGCCGCCAAGGAATTGCAGGCTCCCTATCCGCTGGTCAAAGAGGTTGCGGAAACCGGGAAGCTGCCGGTCGTGCTGTTTACCGCGGGCGGTATCGCCACCCCGGCTGACGCGGCGTTGATGATGCAGCTGGGTTCCGAAGGCGTGTTCGTAGGTTCCGGCATCTTTAAGTCAGGCGATCCGGCGAAACGCGCGGCGGCGATTGTCAAGGCCACAGCTCGCTACAACGAACCGGAAGTCGTCGCTGAGGTGTCCCGTTCCTTGGGTGAAGCCATGGTCGGCATCAACGTCCACGACATTCCTGACGACGCGCGCTTGGCTCAGCGCGGCTGGTAATCCTCGGTATCGCTGAGTTTTGCCGAAACACCAGAGAAAAGGATGACTTTGGAGCAAAATCAATGGCGCGTGGGCGTCTTAGCTCTGCAAGGTTCGGTGGTTGAGCACGTGCGGGCTTTGCGCGCGCTGGGAGCCGTACCGGTGGAGGTGAAAGTTCCCTCCCACCTGCAGGATTTGGATGGATTGATTATTCCCGGCGGGGAATCGACCACCATGTACAAGCTGGCGCGCGCCTTCGACCTGTTCGACCCGTTGAAAGCCTTCGTCCATAGTGGAAAAGCCATTTATGGTAGCTGCGCGGGCATGATTATGCTGGCGGACCACATTGTTGACGGGATAGACGGCCAAGAAACTCTGGGGGGATTGGACGTGGTCGTGCGGCGTAACGCGTTTGGCCGGCAAGTCGATTCGGCGCAAAGCTTCGTCGACCCCGGTTCTTTTGGTGGTGACCAGCCCCTCCCAGCTGTGTTCATTCGCGCCCCCTGGGTGGAATCGGTCGGAGCGAGGGTGGAAGTTCTCTCGACTTGGCAGCAGACCCCAAACTCGGCTCCGCGGGTGGTGGCGGTGCGCCAAGGCCCCTTGCTAGCGACGTCATTCCATCCCGAAGTCACCGACGACCTGCGCGTACACCGCTACTTCCTGGACCTTGTGAAGACTCAAGCCGACTGAGACGACACCGAAAGGGCGAGGGAATAGGTCATGGACAAGGTTTTGCACTCCGGCGGGCACGACGGAACCGAGCCGAGCACCAGGCCCGACAACGACACCGAAACCTCTATTGACGACTATTTCCTGCGGGAATGGCCCCGGGACGAGGCCGGCTATTATCATCGCCAAGCGGCCCGAGTCGTGGCTTTGAACAGCCGCGATGAACTGCTGTTGCTGCGCGGGCATGACTTTTCAGACTTCGAGCACTGGTGGTGGTTCACCGTCGGGGGCGGACTGGAAGCGGGGGAGGACCCGCGCGACGGGGCCGTGCGGGAGTTTTTTGAAGAAACGGGCTACCGCCTCAGTCCAGATGCGCTGGTTGGACCGGTGCTGCGCCGTCACGCCACCTTCGACTTTCACGCGATGACCTGCCGTCAGGACGAACTTTTCTTTCTCACAAGGCTTCCCGGGTCGCCCGTGTTCGTGCGTGACGGGTTTACGGCGGTCGAACAGGAAGTTTTAGATGAACTGAAATGGTGGGACCTCGACGCTTTACAGCGCGAAATAGCTGGCGGGGCAGTGGTTTACCCGCTAGATTTGGTTTCCCTGGCTCGCGGATGGGTGCGAGGCTGGGATGGGACCTGCCCGGAAATCAGCGAAGGCACCATCGGGAAACGCCACTAAACCGGTTAAACGTTTGGTGCCCGGTCAAAGACCAGAACTTGCGGTTCATAGTCACGACGTATTCCTGAATGTAGTTCGTCTGGTTGGCTGGCGATAGAGGCGTGCGCCTGACGTCGCCAGATTAGCAATCGACCGAGTGGTGCTATCCCCGAAGCCGCTTTCGGGCTAGAATTCATATTTATGCTCGCTTCCTCGCTTTCCGTGTTCGATGTTATCCAAGTCGGTGTCGGCCCTTCCGCTTCGCACACCGTCGGTCCGATGCGGGCCGGTGCGGATTTCGCGGCATTATTGCTGGATTCCGGGCAGCCCTGTAGGCGTTTAGAGATTGAGCTCCAGGGCTCTTTGGGGGCTACCGGCCGCGGCCACCTCAGCGACGGCGCCGTGCTGTGTGGGCTTTCCGGCTTCGTTCCGGCTACGGTTCAGCCTGGTGGGGTGGCACGTCTGTTAGATGCGGTGACTCCCGAGGGGTCACTAGTCTTGCCGGGCGGGTTGACGGTTCCTTTCTGTTTTGAACGGGATTTGCTGTTTCGACCGCAAACAATAGCCCCGTTCCACGCGAATTCTTTGGTGATTCGAGCCTACGACGATGCCCAGATCACCTTTTCGAAACGCTACTATTCGATTGGCGGGGGATTTGTCACCCGTGACGAGGCGGATTATGGGGAACCCGGAGAGCTGACCTCGCTGGATGAAAGTACCGCCGCAACTGCCGTGCCATACCCGTACAACTCTATGGACGACCTTCTGCAACTGGCGCAAAGCGAGGGCAAATCCCTCGGTGACCTGGTGCGTGCCAACGAGTTAAGCCGCATGACCCGGGCAGAGTTGGGACATGGGCTGGACAATTTGCGCAAGATGATGAACAAATGCATCGATAACGGCTGCGCGAACAAGGAAACCATCCTGCCGGGCGGGTTGTCTGTGCCGCGCCGGGCCAACCGGCTGTTCACTCACTTGCGAGCTCGTGACGGCAAGCCCGGAACTCCCGCCATTTGGCGCAGTTTCGCCCAAGACCCCATGCGAGCGATGGACTGGGTCAACCTCTGGGCGCTGTCAGTAAACGAGGAAAACGCGGCTGGCGGAATGGTGGTGCGAGCCCCCACGAACGGCTCGGCGGGTATCGTGGCCGCGGTGGGACGCTATCTGCAGTGGTTTTGTCCCGAAGTGGAAACGAAATGCGGTCCGGCACAACGGGACTACCTGACTGTGGCCGGAGCTGTGGGCGGAATCATTAAAACGAACGCCTCCGTGGCCGGGGCGGAAGTCGGCTGCCAAGGCGAAGTCGGATCCGCGGCGGCGATGGCTGCGGGAGGTTTGGCAGCGGCACTGGGGGGCAGCCCCCATCAGATTGAAAATGCGGCTGAAATCGCGATGGAGCATAATCTGGGGCTGACCTGCGATCCTATCGGGGGACTGGTGCAGGTGCCCTGTATCGAGCGCAATGCTATCGCCGCAGTTCACGCCATCAACGCCGCTCGGATGAGCCTGTGGGGAGACGGAACACATCGGGTCAGCTTTGACGAAGTTATCGAAACTATGTACGAAACCGGCTTGGATATGAGCTCGAAATACAAAGAAACCGCCACCGGGGGACTGGCAGTTAACGTCGTGGAATGCTGAGAAAGTTTCGCTCGAGGGGCGAAATTTGGATTTGTCGCGACTGAGGTTCGGGAATTGAGTCGGATTTGCGGTAACCTCAGGTAGACGATTCGAGGAATGTTTTATTAAAATGTCTTCGTTATAGGCGAGAAGTTTAAGGAGATACATCAATGTCGGGTCACTCAAAATGGGCCACCACGAAACACAAGAAGGCTGCCATCGACGCCAAGCGCGGCAAGCTGTTTGCGCGCCTGATTAAGAACATCGAAGTGGCGGCGCGTACCGGCGGCGGCGATCCTGCCGGCAATCCGACCCTTTTTGACGCGATTCAGAAAGCTAAGAAATCTTCCGTTCCCGCGGATAACATCGATCGCGCGGTGAAGCGCGGTTCCGGTGCTGAATCTGGCGGTGCCGACTGGCAGTCCATCACCTACGAAGGTTACGGCCCCAGCGGCGTGGGCTTCATCGTGGAGTGCCTGACCGATAATAAGAATCGTGCCGTGTCCGAAGTGCGTACCATCTTTAGCCGTAACGGTGGCAACATGGCTGATTCTGGCTCGGTGTCCTATCAGTTCGCTCGCCGCGGAGTCATCGAAGTTGCCAAAGTCGACGGCTTGGACGAGGACAAGATTCTTGACGCGGTACTGGCCGCCGGTGCCGATGACGTGGAAGATGCCGGTGAACTCTTTATTATCGAGACCGAACCGGCGGACTTGGTGGCGGTGCGCACCGCTTTGCAGGACGCGGGGATTGACTACGATTCGGCCGAATCCCAGTTCGTTCCCTCGGTTAAGGTCGACCTTGATTTAGAGGCATATCGCAAGGTCATGCGCCTGTTTGACGCCCTTGACGACAGCGACGACGTTCAGAACGTGTTTATGAACGGCGACGCCTCCGACGACATCATCGCGCAATACGAAGCTGAAGAGTAAACAACTTCATGAGAGTTTTGGGCATCGACCCCGGTATCACCAGGTGTGGTATCGGGGTCGTTGACTTTGACACGAGTCGGCAGTGTACCTTGGTTTATGTCGACGTCGTGCGCAGTGACCCGAACACCGCTACTCAGTTTCGGCTGTTGAAAATTTCGCAGGGCATAGCGGAGGCTATCACCCGCTTTCAACCGGACATCGTAGCTCTGGAGCGTCCTTTCGCGAAAGAAAATCGTCAGTCCGTGGCTACCACTATGCAGGCTATGGGCATCGCGATGGTCGAGGCTGCCCGCCGGGGTCTGCCCGTGGCGGTACACACTCCCTCGGAGGTAAAAGCGGCCGTGAGCGGCAACGGGAGTGCCTCGAAAGCGCAGGTGCAAGCCATGGTGGCGCGAATCCTGCGGTTGGATAAACCTCCGAAACCCGCCGACGCGGCGGACGCGTTGGCCATTGCCATCACCCAAGCTTGGCGCGGCACGGGGATTCTCGGTGCCGGGTCAGACGGAGACTTTAGCGTCAGTCTGAGCGGAAAAGTGAAAACTCCGGCCGGAACCCACTTGACCGCCGCCCAACGCTTGTGGGCGGAAGCGGAAGCAAAAACTCGACGTTCCGGCGCGGTGGATCCGCGGCGGCACCAGAAACCGCTATAGTACAAGTGTTCGAATTTCTAACCGCGAGGACAACCAGTGATTTCGATAATTAAAGGGGAAGTCGTCTCTAAGAAGCTCGACCGCGCCACGGTGCTGGCGGGGGGACTGGGACTGGAATTTTTTGCCACCCCCAATACTCTGGCCGCTTTGGTTCCCGAAACGGTCGCCACAGTGCAAACCTACCTGGTGGTTCGCGAAGATTCCCTCACCCTCTATGGGTTTGCCACTGCCTCGGAACGTGATACTTTCGCGACTTTGATGCAGGTCAAGGGGATAGGTCCCAAGCTCGGTCTGGCCGCCCTGTCAGTGCTGAGTCCCGAGGCTTTGGCGGCGGCGGTAGCTAACAGTGACGTGACCACCTTGCAAAGTATTCCCGGAGTGGGCAAGAAATCTGCCGAACGGATGATTCTGGAAATCGGGGACAAGCTCGGCGGCGTTCCCGGCGTGGCGGCGCCCACGGGGACGGCATCCGGATTCAATACCTCCACAGTCATCGAAGCACTGAGCAATCTAGGCTACAGTCAAGCCTTAGCGGCTGAAGCCGTCAGCGCGGTGCAGGCCAGTGACGCCCCAACCGCGTTGCGGGAAGCTTTGAAGTACCTGGGGAGTAAACGTGGCTGAAGATACAGATTTTTCCTACGAACAGCGGTTGGTCGATTCCTCCGCTCCCGATGCGGAACGTGCCGCGGAAGCGGCTTTGCGACCAAAAACACTCAGCGATTTTATCGGTCAGGAAACCGTCAAAACCCAGTTGCAGCTGGTTCTTTCAGCGGCAAAAGAACGCGGTGAGGCCGCTGACCATGTTCTGTTAGCGGGTCCTCCCGGGCTGGGTAAGACGACTTTGGCGATGATTATCGCCGCGGAAATGTCGTCCTCGCTGCGCCTGACTTCCGGGCCAGCTATCGGTCACGCCGGGGATTTAGCGGCAATACTGTCCTCCCTGCAAGAGGGCGACGTGTTGTTTATAGACGAAATTCACCGGTTGGCGCGTCCCGCCGAAGAAATGCTTTACCTCGCGATGGAAGATTTCCGGGTCGATGTCGTGGTGGGCAAGGGTCCGGGAGCGACTTCGATTCCTCTAACTCTGCCGCCCTTTACGCTGGTCGGAGCCACGACTCGGGCGGGTCTGCTGCCTGCCCCGCTGCGTGACCGTTTCGGTTTTACCGCACATCTGGAACCCTACCAGCCCCCGGATTTGGCTCTTATTGTGAAACGTTCCGCCAGTTTGCTGGGTGCTGAAATTACCGAGGATGCGGCCGGTGAAATCGCCGGTCGCTCCCGCGGTACCCCCCGGGTGGCAAACCGCTTGCTGCGTCGGGTCATTGACTTTGCCCTGGTTCACGACCATCCTCGCTGTGACTTGGAGTCAGCGCGCCGCGCTTTGGAACTTTTCGAGGTCGACGAACTCGGCTTGGACCGCTTGGACCGCAGTGTTTTGCGGGCGGTAATAGAGAGATTTGCCGGTGGGCCGGTCGGGTTGCACACCCTCGCGGTGTCGGTTGGGGAGGAACCGGAGACGATTGAAGAAGTTGTGGAACCATTCCTAGTTCGAGAGGGACTTCTGGTGCGTACCAACCGCGGACGCGCCATTACTTCGAAAGGCTGCGAACACCTCGGGGTCACCCCACCGGCCGAAAATGCCTTGTTTTAGTGGGTATATTTTCCGTTTTTAACTCTCAGGCTTTAGACTTGGAAGGTCGCCTATTTTAAGGAAGGTTTATCTGTGCTGCCATTTCAGAATGCTGCAACCAACGCCCAAAATCCCATTATTACCTGGGTGATACTAGGTCTCGCGTGTGTGGTGATGGTTGTCTTTATGCGCCGCTCCGGTCAGAAACGCGTGTCCCAGATGGAGGAACAGCGCAAGAGTATGGAACAGATGATGACTCCAGGGACCTGGGTGCGTACCACTTCCGGGTTCTTCGGTAAAGTCGTCGAAGTCAGTGGGGAAGTCATTACCCTGTCGAATCTGACCGGCGAGGAAACCCTGTGGGATATCCGGGCCATCGCTAAAGTGGAGGATCCGAACTTCGGGACGGTCAAAGACTCGGATGCTGGTGTGCAAACAGCTGTGGATGCATCGGTTTCGGAGGGACATTCCGCCCCGCACACCCCTGAAACTAAGTCGGACGACTCCGGTTTTGGCTCGAACGAGGACGAAGATTCCCTCCACGGCGAGGACACCGAAACAGGCGAGGGTCACACCTACTGACCCAAAGACTCTTTAGAGAAAACATTGCAAGTTAGATAAAAGAAGGAAAATCTGTGGCTGCCAAAAAGACTAAGAACAAGGCGTTGCGCACACTTATATTTTTCATCGTGATTGTGGTGGCTCTGGCCGGGACTTTGGTTGGTTCGACCATTTTCTCAAACGGCTCGTTTGCCCCGAAGCTGGCAATCGACCTGGAAGGCGGAACCCAGCTGATTCTCACTCCGAAGAATACAGAAGCCAAGGCCAAGGCCATCTCGGATGCTGATATTGAACAGGCTATTGAGGTTATTCGCCAGCGTATCGACGCCTCCGGCGTGGCCGAAGCTGAGATCGCCCGTAACGGTCAGGAAAACATTTCGGTCGGTATCCCGGGCAACCCCAGTGAAGAAACTTTGGCTTTGATCCAGCAGTCCGCGGTTATGCGGTTCCGTACCGTCCTGCTCAGTGCGCCGGGCAACGCTACGAACAATGAAGATCCTCAAGCGCTCTTGGGGCAGCTGACCGGCGCCGCGGCTCCTGCTGGGCAAAACCAACCGGCGGCAGGTGAAAATAGTGGCCAAGAGACTCAGACCAAGGTGGGTGAAGGCAACAACACGGTGACGATTCCGCCTGCTGCACCGGCTGAGAAGGGCCAGACGCAGTCTTTGGTGTTCAACTCAACTGACCCCAGCGCCACGCCCACACCGAGCGCTCCGAAACAGACTGCTCCCGCTATCGCCCCGGCTGCTAAGCAGCCGTCCTCCGCGGCGATACCTTTCGATGAACTCATGAAAGAGGCGGAAAAATATCCTGATACCCCGGCAGGCCAATCCAACGTCATAAACGACCGGAAGCACATCACCGTGCGGGATATGTTCATCTTTAATCACCTGGATTGTACCGACCCGGCTTCTCTCAAGGGTGGCTCGTTGGACGATCCGAAAAAGAACCTGGTGGCCTGTTCTAAGGAAGGCTACGAGAAATACATCTTGGGTCCTCAGGTGCTTTCGGGTACTGACCTGGTTTCTGCGTCTTCCGGGATGGGAACCAACCAGCAGGGTAACGCCACCGGTCAGTGGGAAGTTGCGCTGAAACTCGATGCCGATGGGGCGAAGAAATTTGACGATGTAGCCAAGGTGTTGTACCCCAACCAAACCAAGGGGAGCAACCGCAATCCTGACAACAACCGTTTCGCGATTGTGCTGGACTCTTTGGTCGTTAGCGCCCCGGGGGTCAACGCCCCGGCGTTTGGCGGCTCGGCATCTATTTCCGGTTCCTTGACGCGAGAATCCTCCGCCACTTTGGCTAACCAGCTCCAGTTCGGTTCTCTGCCTTTGAACTTTGAACAGCAGTCCAAGCAATCCATCTCGGCAACTTTGGGTGGCGAACACCTGAAAGTCGGCTTCTATGCCGCTATCGTCGGTTTGATTCTGGTCGTGCTGTACTTGCTGCAGCAATACCACGCTTTGGCAGGCTTGGCGACGGCCTCCCTGTTCCTCGCGGGCGGCATCGTTTATCTGGCTGTGGCTATCCTGTCGTGGGCGATGGGATACCGTCTGTCTCTAGCGGGCGTGGTCGGTTTGATTGTGGCAGTCGGCGTGACCATGGACTCGTTCATCATCTATTTCGAACGTATCCGAGACGAGGTGCGTGACGGCAAGCCCTTGGCCACTGCGGTGGAAACCGGCTGGAACCGGGCAAAACGTACCATCGTGGTGTCCGATATTGTGAACATCGTGGCTGCGGTGGTTCTCTATGTTCTGGCTGTCGGCGGCGTGCAGGGCTTCGCGTTTACCTTGGGCTTGACCACCCTGGTGGACTTGGGAATCATCTTCCTGTTTACCCACCCGATGATGTCGTTGCTAATCAAGACCCGTTACTTCGGTGAAGGCCGGAAGTTCAGTGGTCTGGATCCGCTGCACCTCGGTGCCAGCAGCGACCGCATCTACGCGCGTTCTGCTTCGACGGCGTCTTCGCCTCGCAAAAAGAAATCTACACAAAATGTTGCCGCGCCAACCATTTCACTGGCACGCCAAAAGGCCGGTCTGCCTCAGGTCGATGAGGAACAGGCCGAAGAGACTTCTGCGACCCCGGCAGAGGACACCGCGACGGAAACTCTCGCGAAAGAACCTGAGTCGGACGCTTCCCCGAAAGACCCGGAAGACCTCACTTCTGAAATAGCGGAAGCTGATGGAAGCGAGGACACCGCCTCGAAAGACGAACCAACACAGACAGAGGAGGACGCGAAATGATGAGTTACGCCCAGTGGGGTAATGCGCTTTACTCCGGGAAAAAGTCTTACGGAATCATTAAGCATCGCCGGATTCCACTCACGGTCGGAGCTATTCTGATGGCTATCTCCGTCATCGGTATCGCGATTTTCGGGTTGAATCCGTCTATTGAGTTCACCGGTGGTGCCGAATTTGTGGTCACGAACACGGCACCGAATCCACCCCAGCAACCCGCTTATAACGCGGTGAAAGCTGCCGGACTCAACGAACAGACCAAGGTCGCCCAGATGGGCACGAACGGTCTGCGCGTCCAAACCAGTCAGCAGCCCACCGACGTGGAGCTAAAGATTCAAAAGGAGCTGGCCAAAGCCTACAACGTGGACATTTCGAAAGTCTCTAAGACTTCGATTGGTCCGTCTTGGGGTGCTTCGGTGTCCAAGCAGGCTTTGATTGGTTTGTTGGTGTTCATGGGCATGATTGCATTGCTGCTGATGGCATACTTCCGCACGTGGACCATGTCATTCTCAGCACTGTTCGCGTTGATGCATGACTTCCTGATTACTCTGGGGGTTTTTGCCTACACGCAGATTGAGATTACCCCGGCAACGATTATCGGTTTGCTGACCATCTTGGGTTACTCCCTGTACGACACGGTGGTGGTTTTCGATAAAATCCGCGAAAACACCCGCGATATGTTCAATCAGTCGCGCTCCAAGTACAACGAGTTGGCGAACCTCTCCATTAACCAAACCATGGTGCGTTCCATCAACACCTCCATCACCGGTATTCTTCCGGTGTCGGCGATTCTGTTCCTGGGGGCAGCGCTGCTGGGAACCTCCACCCTGTTGGATATCTCGATGCCGCTGTTCATCGGCATGATTGTCGGTACTTTCAGTTCTATCTTTATCGCTACACCGATGCTGACGCTGATTCGGGGTCGTTCGCAAGTCATCAAGAACCACAACGCCAAGGTTGACAAGGCACGCGCCGCCGCTGTGGAATCTGGTGCCGCCACCCTCAACGAGGACGGCTCGTTCAAGGAGGTCACGCCCGCCGTGGTGGCCGCCCCCATGATTCCCGGACACCATCAGGGTCAGGCTGCACAACCGAAACGGAAGAAGACTAAGAAATGAATACCGCTGTAGACATAGACCCGCGGCTCGGCGAGATTATTGCCGCGCACCTGACTTCGATTCCTGATTTTCCCCGGCCCGGTATTCTGTTTCGGGATTTTTCCCCGTTGCTCGCTTCGGGGGAGCCCTTCCAGGAACTGATTTCGGGGATTGCCGAATACTATCGGGGGCGTGTCAACGCGGTCGCCGGTCTGGAGTCGCGCGGTTTTATCCTGTCCTCGCCTTTGGCAGTCGAGCTGAGCGTGCCCATGATTATGGTGCGCAAAGCTGGGAAGCTGCCCGGACACGTAGTCAGCGAATCCTACGATTTGGAATACGGCTCCGCCTCTATCCAGGTTCAGCCGGAAACCGTGAATGGCTTTGACAACATTTTGGTGGTTGACGATCTGTTGGCGACGGGTGGCACCGCGGCCGCGTCCGTGAAACTGTTGGAAAAGGCCGGGGGGCACGTGTCGGAAATCCTGGTACTGATGGAGCTCAAGGCTCTGAACGGGCGTGCCCTCTTGGGCAATACCCCGTTCAAGTCGCTGTTGGAGCTGTAGGCACATTCCTCGCGGCTCGTTAGGCTTCCTGCCTGGGAAGTTGTTTACGCGGCGGCTGATTTTGGAAAAAAATCCAGGTCACGCCCAGTTCAACTAACGCTTATCGGGCAAAACAATTAGAATCTCTGTATGGAGCAAGCGCCGGAGATTGTCAATGAGCCCAGTGAGAATACTGGCGCTTTGCGGGGGTCTTTGTTCCGTTTATCCCGCGCCCGCGGTTCTTACCGTGAGCTGGAGCCCGTATTGCGAGCCGTCAAGGAAAACCACCCGAAAGCCGACTTTGCCCTTTTGGAGCGAGCTTATGTGACTGCTGAGCGCTACCACCGGGGTCAGTTTCGCAAGTCCGGGGAGCCCTACATTACGCATCCGGTTGCGGTTGCGACGATCCTGGCAGAACTGGGGATGTCGGAAACGACGGTAGCCGCGGGGCTGCTGCACGATACGGTAGAGGACACCGACTATTCTTTGGAGCAATGTCGGCGTGACTTTGGCGAGGACATCGCTGCTTTGGTTGATGGGGTCACCAAGCTCGACAAAGTGAAGTACGGCGATTCCGCCCCGGCCGAAACTATCCGAAAAATGCTGGTCGCGATGGCGAAAGACATCCGGGTCTTGCTCATCAAACTCTCTGACCGTTTGCATAATGCGCGCACCTGGCGCTATGTCAGCAAAGAAAGTGCGGCGCGCAAAGCTAAGGAAACCCTGGAAATCTATGCCCCGCTGGCTCACCGGATGGGGCTGAACGCCATTAAATGGGAGCTGGAGGATCTGGCTTTTAAAACCCTCTACCCTCAGATTTACCAAGAAATCGACAAGCTTATTCAAGAGGCCGCGCCCCGGCGAGAGGAACAGCTTAGCGCCATCATCCAGACTATTGAAGGCGACTTACGGGAATCGAAAATCAAGGGGACAGTGACCGGGCGCCCGAAACACCACTACTCGATTTATCAAAAGATGATTGTGCGCGGCCGTGACTTTAACGATATTTATGACTTGGTGGCGGTGCGCGTGCTGGTGGAATCCGTGCGGGATTGCTACGCCGTGCTGGGGCTGATGCACTCGCGGTGGTCTCCGATGCTGGGCCGGTTCAAAGACTATATCGCGATGCCGAAATACAACCTGTACCAGTCGCTGCACACCACGGTCATCGGTCCCAAAGGCAAACCTGTAGAGATTCAGATTCGCACCTATGAAATGCACCGCCGTGCCGAATTTGGGATTGCCGCCCACTGGAAATACAAGGAAAACCCCAACGCCAAATCGCTGAAAAAGTCCGAGGGTGGCAAAGTCTTAGACCTGGAAAATGAGATGGGCTGGCTGCGCCAGTTGGTTGATTGGCAAAAGCAAACCCAAGACTCAGGGGAGTTCCTGGACTCGCTGCGTTACGAAATCAACTCTGCACAGGTCTATGTTTTCACCCCGAAAGGCCAAGTCGTGGTGCTGGCTGCGGGATCCACCCCGGTAGATTTCGCCTATTCCGTACACACCGAAGTAGGAAACAAGACGGTCGGCGCTAAAGTCAACGGCAAGCTGGTTCCCTTGGAGTCGAAGCTGGAAAACGGCGACACGGTGGAAATTTTCACGTCCAAGTCTCCTGGCGCGTCCCCCAGCCGGGATTGGCTGTCTTTTGTGGCCACCCCGCGCGCGAAATCAAAGATTAAAGCCTGGTTTTCAAAGGAGCGCCGCGAGGAATCCATCGATAAAGGCCGCGAAATTCTGGCGAAGGAAATTCGCAAACAGAAACTGCCGATTCACCAAATCGCCAGCCACGAATTTTTGGAATCGGTGGCAAACCAGTTGGGATTGCCCAACGTCGATACCCTCTATGCGACCATCGGAGACGCCCACGTCAGCGCACAAAACGTGGTGGAACGCCTGCTGAACTTTACGGGCTCCCTGACCGTAGACGATGACGAGGAAGTTTTGGCGGAGGAAGAAGCCGTCCCCACCCACACACCTACGACTGAATCTCGTGCCGGGGGTTCCGGGGTGTTGGTTGACGGTCAGGATGCCGATGACCTGTGGGTTAAGCTGGCAAAGTGCTGCACCCCGGTTCCCGGAGACGACATCATGGGATTTGTCACGAGGGGTCACGGGGTTTCCGTACACCGGGTGGACTGCGTGAATGCCAAGAATCTCAGTGTGGCGCAACCGGAACGTGTCACCGCCGTCAAGTGGGCGCAACACGCCAAGACCCCGTTCCTGGTACAGGTGCAAATCGAGGCTTTGGACCGCGGGGGGCTGTTGAGCGACGTAACCCGGGTCCTCACCGACAATCACGTGAACATTCTCTCGGGCAATATTTCCACCACCCGCGACCGGGTGGCGTATTCGCGGTGGTCTTTTGAGCTGGCCGAGCCTTCCCACCTGCAAGACATTCTCAATGATCTGGGACGCATCTCAGGGGTTTATTCCGCTACTCGCGTGACTCCCGGAAAAAACGGCGCTTTAGAACCGACTCCGCAGTCTTAGACGGCGGGGGAAACTCAGAAAAGTACTGGCCTAAGGTGCAGCGTGGCGTTACTCCGCCGCAGCTTTCCGAGCCTGGTCGAGCCAGCCCTTCCGAGCCTGCAGATCTTCTTCCAGTTTCTTGGTGTCTTTACCGCTCTGTTTCGCGGCGGCAATTTCGGCTTCGAGCTTAGCGATTTTCTCTTCGAGCTGACCCACTAGGCCTTCAGCACGAGCTTTCGTCTCTGGATTGGACTTGACCCAAGCCTCATTTTCGGCTTTTGCAATTGCCTGTTCCACGGAGCGCAAACCGTTTTCCAAGCGCTGCATATCGCCGCGGGGAACCCGCCCAGCTTCGTCCCATTTATCCAACAGGTCGCGGAACTTTGCCTTGGCGGTTTCCAAGTCCTTCACCGGCATGAGGGCTTTCGCCTGTTCCAGCAGCTTTTCCTTAACCTCAAGGTTGGCTTGTTCTTCCGTGCTGGTCTTAGCGTTGTCAGCACTGCGGGCGTCAAAGAAGACTTGCTGAGCGGCGCGGAAACGCTCCCACAGAGCGTCGTCGTCTTTCCGGGAAGCCCGCCCGGCAGCTTTCCATTCCGCCATCAAGTCGCGGTAAGCCGCGGAGGTTCGCGCCCAGTCGGTCGAGTTAGCGAGTTCCTCAGCGCGTTTGATCAGGGCTTCCTTTGTGTTTCGAACTTCCGCCCGCTTGGCGTCGAGCTGCGAAAAGAATGACTTGCGGTGCCGGTCAAAAGACGTGCGGGCAGCCGAAAAGCGCTTCCACAAGGCGTCCTCGGTGGCGCGGTCGATACGCGGTCCCTTACGCTGCGAATCTTTCCATGAATCCAGCAGCTCGCGCAGGCGTTCTCCGGATTGCTTCCACTGGGTGCGTTCCGGGTCTTGGGCGGCAATTTTTTCGGCGGCCTCCACAATCTTGTTGCGCGTCTCAAGGGCTTGTGCCTTGGCAACTTCGCGTTCCTCAGCCAGTTGTTCCTTTCGTGCCGTGCCCAGCTCCCGCAGTTTTTCGACGCGAGAACGTAGCCCAGCCAGGTTGCCCACCACCATCGGGGACTCCATCGCCTTTTCCAAAGACTTCAACGTGGCATCAATGTCATGCGCCTTTAACGTGGCCAAACGTGCTTGAGCCAAATCTACCTGGGCTTGCAAATCCAGGAAACGGCGCACGTAGAGGGCAAAAGGCTGTTCAGGAATACCGTCTGCGTATTGGCCGACTTCCCGTTCCGTATCTCCGTCCTTGACAAAAACGCGCCCCTCCGCGTCGATACGTCCATATTGGGCAGCCTCATCCATAGCAATTTTCTCAACAGGGCCCACGGGCTGGTTTTGATTGGTGCTCTCGAGGTGTACCGGGGTGATTTGCGCGGCCTTTTCAGTAGCTTGGGGCGCGGGAGTTTCCTTAGCCGGGGTTGGTTCGGGAGCAGGGGTTGGTTCAGGAGCTGGGGCTGGTTCGGGTGTTGCGGGAGTTTCCTCAGTCAGGGTAGATTCGGGAGCCGGAGCCGCTGGCGTTTCGGTCTGGGGTTCGCCGCCTGTTTCAGCTGCAGTCTGGGCAGGTCCGGTTGAGGTTTCACCAGGTTGGTTTTCCTGCGGTTCCTTGATTTCGCTGGTGTTAGATTCCTGTTCAGACGTGGCCATGAATTTTTCCTCCTGACGGGGTTGGTGCCGCGGCACGTTCCGTTCGCGTTGGTAAGTATATTTCCAGGATTACTTTACTTGAAAAGACACGCATTCGGGAAACTGGGCGAAAGAAAATTCGTGATGCAAAAAATCAGTTAGCCTTGAACTATGGATGTGTTACGGATTGTTTCGCCGATTTACGGTGAAAATTGCTATGTCGTGGTTACTGCGAACAAATCCGCTTTGGTTATTGATCCCGGCGCGAAAACCGCCGTGCGTATCAAAGAACTTCTGACTCGGCTCGATGCTGAACTGGCTGGGGTCTTGTTGACTCACGGCCACGCTGATCACCTGTGGAACACGGCTCAGGTGGCTGCCTATAACCCCGAGGCTCCAATCTATCTGGCGAAACCGGATCACTTCTGGATGGATGCTCCCGGTCCGGGGGTTCAACTGGGGGTAGACAAATACTTCACTGAAATGGACGGGGCGTGGGAGCCCGTCACGGTGCAGGCCCCACCCGATGAACTGTTCTCTGGCGGGGGAGCGCAAATTATTCCCGATTTAATGTTGCGTGCCCTGCCGGCTCCGGGTCACTCGCCCGGATGCACGATGTTCTTTGGTGCCTCGAAAGGCGAAGATCACGGTCAGGGACTCGGTTTCGATGGCCGTGACAATCAGGCATTTTGCTTCTCTGGGGACGTGGTTTTCAAAGGCTCGATTGGCCGCACCGACCTACCTCATTCCGCCCCTGAAGTGATGACGGAAACCTTGCGAACGCTCAAAATCAGCATCAACCCCGACACTCTGCTGCTGCCCGGTCACGGAGAGACGACCACCTGGGCGGCGGAGCTCGCGAACAACCCATTTCTGAGATGACTTGCGAAAATGAGAGAATATGCCCATGATGACATCACTGTCGGGTTTTCCTGAGTTCACCCCGGAGGAAAAAATCCTTGAGGACGAGTTAATTTCTCGTTTAACCAGGGTGTTTGAACTGCACGGTTTTTCTCACTTAGAGACGCGTGCCATCGAACCTCTCAGTGAGCTGGAACGCAAGGGAGAAACCTCCAAAGAGGTTTACGTCCTGTCCCGGCTGCAGGACAAGGAAGGCAAAGAGGACCGCAAGAACGGGTTGCACTTTGACCTGACTGTCCCGCTGGCTCGTTACGTGCTGGAAAACTCTCACCTGTTGCGTTTCCCGTTTAAGCGTTATCAAATTCAAAAGGTATGGCGTGGCGAGCGTCCCCAGGAAGGTCGCTTCCGCGAGTTCGTTCAGGCCGATATCGATATGGTGGCCGCGGAAACTTTACCGCCCCAGTTTGAGATTGAAGCCCCGCTGATTATGGCGCAGGCTTTGGAATCCCTGCCGATTCCCACCCCGGTGGTACACGTGAATTCTCGCAAGATTCTGCAGGGCGCCTGCAACGCCCTGGGTATCACGCAAGTGGACGAGGTCCTGCAAGTCATCGATAAACACGACAAGGTGCGTCCCGAAGATTTTACGCAAATGCTGAGTGAACTCGGGCTTGATACGTTCCAGGTGCAAAACCTGGTGAGCTTGGCAGACATTTGCGGTGCCGATGAACAAGTTATCCAGCAGGTGCGCGACTTGGGACTGCACGATGACCTATTGGAGGAAGGTCTGGCGGACGTGGCGCGAATGCTCCGCAGCGTCCCTGATCACGAGCGCGGTAATGTGGTGGCTGACTTTAAGATTGCCCGCGGGCTCGATTACTACACCGGCATGGTTTACGAAACGTTTATAACGGGAGCTGAATCTTACGGTTCTATCTGTTCCGGGGGTCGCTACGATAACCTCGTTTCGCAGGGCAAACGACACTTCCCGGGGGTGGGGATGTCTATCGGTTTGACCCGGCTCATCTCGATTATTCTGGCTAATGATTGGGCGAAAGTGTCCCGCCCGGTTCCGACCTGTGTGTTGGTCGCGGTGGATAGCGAGGAAACCAGGGGACAAGCCGAGGCGGTGGCTTGGCAGCTTCGGGACCGCGGTATTAATACGGAAGTCAGCCCCACTGCCGCCAAGTACGGCAAACAAATCAAATACGCCGTGACCCGGGGCATCCCTTACGTGTGGTTTGTGGAATCCGGGGAAGTCAAGAACCTCATCAACGAAACCCAGGAAAGTGCCCAAGCTGACACGTTCACGCCCGCCCCCGAACTTTTGAAACCGCAGGTGATTGCGAACTATGAGTGAATCGCCATCGATAGCTCTAGATGAGTTGGCTGGGCAGCTGGAGGATCTGAAATTTGGTTTTCCGGCAGCGCAGGCTGATGCCATCAAGCTGCGAAAAACAGCGATTTCCCGGCTGCGCGAACATCTCAGCGCGCGGGGTACCGACCTGGACGGCCCTCTCGTGGCGGTGCTGGCGGGCTCCACCGGAGTGGGCAAATCCACCATTCTTAATTCTTTGGTCGGAGCCCAAGTACCGACTTCCGTGAGGCGTCCCACGACCCTCACCCCGGTACTGGTGCACCATCCCGACGACGAGTTATGGCTGTCGGCCGACCGTATTTTGGGAGGTTTTGAAAAGATCCGCCTGTTAGACGACGACGTCTGGGACGACCCTGCGGCCACGTCTGCCGTGCCGGAACGTGCCTCCGCGGGCGAAGATACCGATACGACACCGCAGCCGCAGCTCATTTTGCGTTCGACCGCAAAGATGACTCCGGGAATGTGCCTCATCGATTGTCCCGATTTGGATTCCTATCTGGACACGAACCGAGATTTAGCCCAACACCTGTTGGAAGTTGCTGACCTGTGGATTTTCGTAACCACCGCCAACCGCTACCGGGACGAGCCGGGTCTGGAGTTGCTGCGGAAGGCCGCTCGGCGTGATGTCGCTATCGGCGCGGTGCTCAACAGGGTCTCGCAAGGCTCCCTTTTGGCGGCAAAACAGGATCTCAGCGCGGAAATCGCCCACAGCAATCTCAAAAACGTCCCGATTTTTGCGATTATGGAAACCCAAATCGCCGACGGGGAGCTTCCCGCCGAAGATTTAGTTCCCCTGCGCAACTGGATCGATAACCTGGCTGGCGACGCCTTAATGCATTCCGCCATGGCGCGCCAGACCCTGTTTGGTTCCTTACACGAAGTCCTGGATTTGAGCGAAACAGTATTCGATGCCTCCGCCGCTGAGACGCAACTGCGCCATGAAGCGCAGCAAACCGTGGACCGGCTGGAACAGCAACTGCTGGATTTTGTTGAGACCCAGATTGCAGCTCCCACCTGGTTCCAAGGTGAGCCCGCCGACCTTTTGGGGCCTTGCGTGCGTCGCCAACTCGAGGAGCGTCGGGCTGAAAACAGCTGGATACGTCAGCGGTTGAAATGGAAAAATACTTGGCTCAGTCAGCGAGTGCGCCCGGATTTGGCGCTGGATGCCGTAAAGAGGGCGGTGGCCAGCTACGTGTCGAACGTGGACTTTCAGATGGAGCAAATGATTGCTGACGCTATTCAGGACTCCGCGCTACCCGACTCCGGCCAGCTTATAGATGAAAACGAGTCATCCCGGGACGGTAGCGAACTTATGGAACAGTGGTCTTTGACCCCTGCGGAATGCTGCCGTCAGGCTGGATGGAATCGGAACCAGGAACTCTCAGCAGATGAGTCCCAGACGTGTCAGTTCACCGGGGTTGACGAGCTGCTGGGAGCTTTCTTTGACATCGCGACGCGCTTGCGGCTGCGGTCGTGGAGCCGGTCGACGCTGCGCCGCGGACTGCACGTTCGGGTCTCCCAGCGTATCGCCGCGCTACGGCAAAGCATTCCTGATCCCGATAACTCTGAACTGATTGCCGCGGGACGAAAAACGTTGCGTATCTTGCGAGAGGAGTGGTCCTAGTGCCTCGGAACAATCCCGAACAACGCAAAAATCGGATGCAAACCGCCCTGCACCGCGCGGTGGAGTGTCTCGATACCGCTCAGGTTACTTCCGGTTCTGAGGCATTCCTAGTTCAGGCTCTCGAAGATTTGCGACGGTTAGAGGATCAGCTGGAACGCCGGGATGCCTTAGACCCCCGAGTCACCGTCATAGCGGTAGCCGGACCTAGCGGCACCGGAAAATCCACGGTAGTGAACACTTTAGCTCGCCGCAACAGCCTAGTGACGACTGGGACGCACCGGCCGACCACGACGGAGCTGGTCGCCCAGGTGGACGCGGATGTGGATGCCGCACCGTTTTTAGAACTCAGTGGCATTCCGCGCAGTGTCAGCGTGGAGTTTTGTTCCAGCGGATCCAACCCGTTCGGGGAAAGCCTGGGAACAGCAGGAGAGAGTTACCAGATCCGTTCAGCTCTTTCGGCGCAGTGTGGCCACCCGATTGTGGTGGAGGTTCCCGACACATTGTTGGTTCCGGAATTAGCTGCGGCCACGGCGCAGGTCTTGGAAACAGCGGATGTCATCTTGTGGACCACAGATTCCCAAAAATATGCCGATGCCGCTTTCCACAGCCAAATTTCAGCGTTTCCCCGTCACCGGAATTCTTACTTTGTCCTGACCCACACCGAGGGTTTGACAGAGACCCAGGTGCAGACCCTACACCAAGAGCTCGCCGCCATTGCCGAACGGTTGGGGGTCAGTCCCGAAATCTTGCAGATTTCAGTTTACGATGATTCGAGTTTGGCTAGATTCCGCGAAACCGTAGCTGGGTTGACCCGTGCGCCAGAAGCACGCTGGAGGGGTGAACAGGCTGCGATTCATCATGCTGCCACGCGGCTGAGCCAGGACTTGGAACTGGCGGGAGAAGAGCCTGCAAAGCAGCCCGGTCAGGCCCAGTCCGTTTCCGCCTCACCGTCCGAAAATACCCTGGTGGATCAGGTGGCGCAGGTCAGTGGTATCGAAGCCGTGCAAGCGAACTTTTCCAAGCAATACCTACAGGCTGGCGGTTTTTGGACGCTGTGGCCGGTGCTGAACTGGCTGGCGGGAATCAAACCATCTTCTCCTGTCAATCAGGATCCTGCAACTGCGTCGGGCGAACCCCACGAGGACGAACCTGTCGCCTCTGCCGGTGCGCCTTTCCCGGAGCCGGCGGCAAAAGACGGCGCAGCCTCTGAGGCGACTGACTCGCTCGCGGCTGACTTCTCGACAGAACCGGACCGCACTGCGTTAGAGACGACCCGGCAAATCGACATGCTCAACCGGTTTTCAGCCCACGTCAACGCGGCGGGAATCACCAGTGCGGCTCGTGCTTACGCGGTGGCTGCCAGTGCGCAGCGCCCGCCTAAATGGGTGGATTTTGCCCAGCTCAAGGCGGTGGAACTGTCCGGCAACCTGGTCAGCGCCCTCAACCTAGCTTTGGAATCGTGGAAATTCCCGGCTCGTCCCGTCCGAGCCTGGTGGCGGGTATGGCGGTACGGACACTGGTTTTGGCTAGCGGCGTTGCTGGTGGGGCTGCTGTGGAGCCTCGTCGCGGGGGTCGCGTGCCTCGGCGGAGCCGGCACCAGTGCGGCCGTGTGGATGGTCGGGCCCGTACCGTTCCCCCTTGTGGTGTTCGCTGCGGCCATCG
>QWCJ01000195.1_pt1 | contig 24440 bp, 20 predicted proteins | sample 1972501 | NCBI WGS metagenome assembly QWCJ01 (sample SAMN09866711, study PRJNA288562) | Human vaginal metagenome isolate term2_vaginal, whole genome shotgun... | isolation source: vagina | host: Homo sapiens | place: USA: California
GAAACAAAAGCAAAGATAACAAAAAGGGCTGATACCTCGTGAGAAGTGTCAGCCCTAATTCATAAAAAATGTGGGATGTTTAGCGGACAGTAATAATTTCAATATTGTTTCTTCTGTATTTGGCAAAAGGGAAAGTAATGTTGTAAACTGGATAAACAAAGGCTATCTTACCTATATAAACAAAGAAAAAGCTCTGCAAACCAAGATGCCATCTATGTTTCAATAAATGATAAAAATTATTCAACTTAACCCTCAATCGGTCATTAAAGCCTATTTAGCCGGAACATTGAAAAAGCGAAAACCTTTCTCTCAATATGAAAAAGTTCAATAATGTCCTAATTATTCTTCATTCATCTATCCAAAGCTAAGTTTTCACTTTCCAAAAGCTAAGCTTTTATAATGCAAAAGGTCATGAATTGGAGTGCAAAAGCTAAGCTTTTAAATTGCGATTAATATCATTCTGATTATCACTAGATTATGAATCATTCCTCGGCACGCAGTTTTGTAATATAATTTCGTGGTGATGGTCGAGTCGAATGTTCGCTATCAAGCGTCTGTTTCCCATCATCCGAATAGAAATTGGAAACATAAGGAAGTAATGCGCTATATTATGATTAGAGAGAAAACACGTCAAGTCGTGGTTTATGCGATATTTTGTGAGTTTTTCTAAAAAATATTTAGAACACTATTGGGCACAGCCACATAAAATTTGGAGTTATGGACGTTTTGAAGTATCTTTGCAGCCATGATTGATACAACATCTTTTCAAGGGAAGACGGCAAAATTCTATACATTAGGCTGTAAACTGAATTTTTCAGAGACCAGCACGTTTGCACGCACCTTGTTTGATATGGGGGTTCGCGAAGCACAAAAGAATGAAAAAGCTGACATTTGTTTAATAAACACATGTTCTGTAACCGAGATAGCAGATCATAAATGCAGACAAATCATTAACAGAATGGTTCGCCAAAATCCCGACGCATTCATTATAGTTACAGGCTGTTATGCACAGTTGGAAAGCGAACAAGTAGCGAAGTTAAAAGGAGTAGATTTAGTTTTGGGAAGCAATGAAAAAGCAGATTTAATTCAGTATTTAAGCGATGCGTGGAATCATTTATCCCAAGAAGAGGCTTCCGGACAAAATATCTTTCGTGAACCCTCGATTCATTCCGTTAAAACAAAAGATATAAAAAAGTTTCAACCAAGCTGTTCAAAAGGAAACCGAACGCGTTATTTCTTGAAGGTGCAGGATGGGTGCAATTACTTTTGTACCTATTGTACCATTCCCTATGCCAGAGGACTTTCAAGAAATCCTACCATAGCGTCTCTTGTCGCACAAGCTGAAAAGGCAGCTCTTGAAGGAGGTAAAGAAATAGTACTCACGGGTGTTAATATTGGCGATTTCGGCAGAACCACAGGTGAAACTTTTCTTGACCTTGTGAAAGCATTGGATCAGGTGAATAGGATTAAACGATTTCGCATCAGTTCACTTGAACCAGACCTTATAGACGATAGGCTCATAGACTATTGTGCTACTTCTCGAGCGTTCATGCCTCATTTTCACATTCCATTACAAAGTGGTTCAAATGAAGTATTGAAATTAATGCATCGCCGGTACGACACGACTCTCTTTGAACACAAGATAAAATTGATTAAAAAGAAAATGCCAGACGCCTTCATCGGTGTGGACGTAATGGTAGGTTGCAGAGGTGAACGACCTGAATACTTTGAAGAATGTTTTCAATTTATTCGTTCATTGCCCATTTCACAACTTCATGTTTTCCCCTATTCGGAGCGTCCCGGAACTTCTGCCCTTTCCATACCCTATAAAGTAGATGAGAGCGAGAAGAAGAAAAGAGCACATCAACTTTTAAGGCTTTCCGATGAAATGACAACCGCTTTTTACAAACAGTACATCGGACAAGAAAGCGAGGTGCTTTTCGAGAAAGCAGTGAAAGGCAAAGTTATGCACGGATTTACCAAAAATTATATTCGTGTGGAGCTTCCCCCGGCACAAGTAAAGGAAGAATATGACAATCAAATTATGAAAGTAAAATTAGGGGATTTCAATTTTAACAAAACAGCATTAAAGGTTGAAACAATATGAGAATCTCCATAGTCATACTTAATTGGAATGGGCAACACATGCTTGAAAAATATTTGCCCACCGTGGTCAGGTATTCACAAGGAGCGGAAATTATCATAGCCGATAATGCTTCTACTGACAATTCCGTTGAATGGCTTACGAAAGCCTATCCCGACATAAGAATTATTCAATTGTCCCACAATTATGGTTTCGCAGGAGGATACAATCGAGCATTAAAGCAGATAGAAAGTGAGTATTATCTGCTTTTGAACAGCGACGTAGAAGTAACTCCAAACTGGTTACAACCACTTTTATCAGAAATGGATAGACGGAAGGACATAGTTGCATGCCAACCAAAAATACTTTCACTTCTAAGTAGATCGCATTTTGAATATGCAGGGGCATCAGGGGGTGAACTCGATAAATATGGATATCCTTTTTGTAGGGGTAGAGTTTTTGAGACTGTGGAGCAAGACTTAGGGCAATATGACGATGAGGTGGAAATATTTTGGGCAACGGGCGCCTGCTTGATGATTCGTGCAGAAGCCTTTTGGGCTGTTGGTGGATTCGATGAACGTTTTTTCGCTCATAACGAAGAAATAGACTTGGCGTGGCGATTGCAATTAAACGGGGGGCGAATCTATTGCTTCCCCAAGAGTTCTGTATATCATTTGGGAGGTGGTACACTTCCAAAAACAAATCCACAGAAAACATTCCTCAATTTTCGCAATAATCTTACGATGTTATGGAAAAACCTACCGGAAGAAGAGCTTTCCAAAGTGATGCGCATTCGCTTCATTCTTGATTATTTGGCGGCCATTCAAATGTTAATATTTCATTGGAACGTTCAGGATTTCAAAGCTGTCATAAAAGGAAGAAAAGCTTTCAAGACATGGCGGAAAGATTTTAAACGGCGAGAGATTGTTTCAACGAAATTTAATCAAAAACCAAGAAGCATGCGAAAAAACTACTCCGTCTTATGGAATTATTATGTAAAAAGAAACAAAATATACAGTAAGTTAAAGTAGGTTTTTATGTTTTTTTTACAAAATTGGAGATTTCTTGCTTTTTATTTTAATTCTTTTTACTTTTTACTTGCATAACCGAATTTTTATACTTACTTTTGTACCACTCAAGCAATATACATAAGAAAAATAGTCAGTGAAGAGGATTTATTACATATTATTCTTTCTGTCATTCTTGATTGCAGGCTGTCAATTAAGACTTTCTAAAGACGATTCAGCAGATCACGCCATCGTTATTGAACGTTATGACAGACTTGAATACCGCTATCTTACAACAGGCGATTATTCTGCATTGCAAGAGATGAACACAGAATATCCAATTGAAACCCGAACACTCATTGAAGATGTTATAAAAATAGGTGACGCAACTGCACCTGACATAAACTCACGTTTTTTAAAATTTTATCAAGATACCACTTTACAAAGCCTTATAGCAGATGTTGAAGCTGAATATGCCAATATGGATGATTTGAATCAACAACTGACCAATGCGTTTTCACGATTAAAACATTCTTTGCCAAATATTTCTGTACCAATGATTTATGCACAGATTTCCGCCTTGGATCAAAGTGTGGTGGTAGGCAATGGAGCAATAGGTATCTCTCTGGATAAGTATTTAGGGGCTGATTATCCTCTTTATAAGAAATACTACACGGAACAACAACGGCAACAGATGACACGTGAGTATATCCTACCGGATTGCTTGTCATTCTTTCTAATGGGATTATATCCCTTGCAAAATTTTGAAAATCGTCCACAAATGGAACGTGATTTGCACATGGGAAAAATTCAATGGATTGTTAATCAAGCTTTATCTCATCATTTTTATCGGACAAAATATGTAGAAGTTGTCTCAAAGTACATGAAAGAGCATCCGAAGACTTCCTATGAAGAATTGTTAAAGCTAACAAATTTCGCATGTTTTGGAATCGAACAATAATCGATAAATAAGAGGAATATATTCGGATTTTCCTATCTATCAGATAAAATGGGAAATAATTTTTTAGGATTTATTTTTAAGATATTTATTGAGGAGATTTGTGAACTCATAATTCTTTATACCCCATTTCGGAGCGATAAGAAGTTCTGCGGGACTTTGGCTAACAAAACGTTCGAACACCATGTCTTTGCGAATTAAACGTATGTAGTCCGCAATTAACTCAACATATTCATCAAGACTATAGAGCTTAAAAGGCTTCTCTCTGTATAAACTTGCCAATTTCGTGCCTCGAATAATTTGCATTTGATGGATTTTGAGAATGGTCAAAGGCAAAGAAGATATGATGGGAGCTTGACGCAAACTTTCTTCTTTATCTTCTCCCGGAAGCCCGATAATTACATGCCCTCCCACAAATATTCCACGATCTGCGGTTTTCTCTATTGCTCTTTTCGTACATGCAAAATTGTGTCCCCGATTGATAAAGTTCAAAGTCTTATCATTGCAACTCTCTATCCCAAACTCAACAATTAGAAAGGTCTTATGATTAAGTTCCTCTAAATAATCCAGCAATTCCGTGTTTACACAATCGGGGCGAGTTCCAATGACTAATCCCACCACATCTTTTACTTCGAGAGCTTCCTCATACAATTGACGCAACTTTTTTAAAGGCATATAAGTATTTGTATATGCCTGAAAATATGCAAGATATTTCATATCTTTATATTTTCTTTCAAAAAAGTTCTTGCCCTCTTCCAATTGTTGAGTTACTGTCTTTTCCGTTTTACAGTAAACAGGATTGAATGTTCGGTTATCACAGAAAATACATCCTCCCTTCCCTATCGTTCCGTCTCTATTGGGACACGTAAATCCGGCATCGACAGATATCTTTTGAACACGAAAAGGAAATTGTTTGCGTATCCAATTGCCAAAATCACAATAGTATTGTTCCATACTTTTGCAAAGTTATATATATTTTTGTACTTTTGTACTGTTAAATCAATGAAATATATGAAAAAGATACTATTTATGTGTGTGACTATCATCACAGTGTCAGCTCAAGTCTTTGCCGGTGAGCCTATTTCGCTTAAAGATTTTACCGATAATGCTTTTGCGGCGAAAAGAATTTCAGGTGTTAATCCGCTAAAAGGGACATCAGAATACGCACAGATGTCTTCCGATTCAAAAAAGATTGTTAAGTACTCTTTTAAGACGGGAAAAGAAACAGGCGTCCTCTTTGATGTTGCAGATACTAAAGGGGTGTCGATAAATGATTTTGAAGGCTATAAGATATCGGATGATGGACGCATCTTGATACAAACGAACACCAAACGCATATATAGAAGATCATACAAGGCCGATTTCTATTTATATGACATAAAAAACAAAACCATGAAAAAGCTATCCGAGAAAGGGTTACAACAGATTCCGACTTTCTCGCCTGATGGGAAACATATCGCCTTTGTAAGAGATAATAATATTTTCATCACAGATGGGAAAACCGAGAAACAGATTACAACAGATGGAAAGTTTAATGAGATAATCAATGGTGTGCCCGATTGGGTGAACGAAGAAGAGTTTGGGTTCAACAACGCTTTGGCATGGAGCAGTGATGGCAAAACATTGAGTTGGATTCGTTACGATGAATCGAAAGTAAAGACCTACTCATTGCAAACTTTCATGGGAAGCAAACCAACAAGGAAAGAATTCACGGTATATCCCGGCGAATATGCTTATAAATATCCGAAAGCCGGAGAAGATAATTCAAAGGTTACAGTTTGGGCGCATAATCTGATTAATGGAAAGACGCTTCAATATCAACTGCCGTTGGACACTGATGGCTATGTTCCAAGAGTCAAGACCTTTCCACGAGAAAATCAAATCCTAATTTACACAATGAACCGACATCAGGATATGCTTAATCTCTATGTAAGTAATCCATTGACAGGTACATGTAGATTGCTGATTAAAGAGAACGTTCCAAAATACGTGAAAGAGGAGGCTATGGAAGGTATCTCCATTATGAAGAATTGCATTCTTCTGCCTTCAGACCGAGACGGCTATATGCATCTTTATCTCTATTCCCTTGAGGGGAAACTGATTCGCCAAATTGAAAAGGGAGCCTATGATGTTACCAAAGTATATGGTTATGACGAAAAAACAGGCAGCACTTACTTTCAAGCGGCCGGAAAAACGCCCATGCAACGTGAAACGTATGTTGCTGACAAGCATGGAAAAGTGAGTTGTCTATCCTTGAAAGACGGGTGGAACGATGCCGTATTTTCCGGAGATTACAAATTCTTCCTGAACACATGGAGCGACCGCAATCATCCCTATGTCTATACCATATATGACAATCGTGGAAAGATGGTTCGAGAGGTTTTGAACAATGATACTCTCCTCGCCAATATTGTTAAATACGACATACCGACAAAAGAATTTTTCAAGTTCACGACATCAGAAGGCATTGAACTGAACGGATGGATGATGAAGCCTTCCGATTTTGACGAAAACAAGAAGTATCCCGTTATCATGCATCAATATAGTGGTCCAGGAAGCCAACAAGTAGTTGACAGCTGGTCGATTGGATCAATGGGAAACGGGGGGATTTTCGATGCTTATCTCTCCCAAAAGGGATTTATAATCGTTTCTGTGGATGGTCGCGGAACGGGTGGTCGCGGAGCCGAATTTGAAAAATGTATTTATCAGAGACTTGGTGATTTAGAATCGAAAGATCAGGTGGAAGCAGCTCTTTGGTTGGGTAAGGAAAAATATGTGGATGCCGGCAGGATAGGAATTTGGGGCTGGAGTTTTGGAGGTTTCAACACCTTGATGAGTATGAGTGAAGGAAGAAATACATTCAAGGCCGGAGTATCTATTGCACCTCCCACCAACTGGCGTTACTATGACACCGTTTATACAGAACGATATATGCGCACGCCACAAGAAAACCCTGACGGATATGCCACGAATCCCATCGAACGCGTGGGTAAGCTCAATGGCAAACTTCTGATATGTCATGGTATCGCTGATGACAATGTTCATATTCAAAACGCTTATGAATATTCAGAAGCACTGGTTCAGGCTGATAAAGATTTCAAAGAAAACTTCTACACAAATAGAAATCATAGCATTTACGGAGGTAATACCCGAAACCATTTGCTTCGACAAGTGGCGGAATGGTTTATAAACAATCTTTGATACTATTGCCGTCCGGTAAACCCCAAAAAGGCTGACACCTCGCAAGAAGTGTCAGCCTTAATTTTGGAAATTAATAAAAGCTTTTCCTGATAGCAATAAAAAAGTACCATCGTTTTACACGAAAAGTATAATCTTTTTGCACGAAAAGTATAATCTTTTTGCATGAAAAGTATAATCTTTTTGCATGAAAAGTATAATCTTTTTGCACGAAAAGTACAATCGTTTTTCCAATAAGCTCGCATATCCATTGAAAAAAGCCAATATTGCTTCTGAAAAAGTTGATATTGCCATTGTGAAAAATTAATATTGGAATTATAAAAAAGTATCAGGCTTACAAATAAAAAGCAGTATTATTTGCTTGCAAATACAGAATCTTTTTCCTATCTTTGTGGCAGACGCGTGGACGGAAGGTTCTGCGAAGGGTGCGGATAATGTTGCCCATGCGATCTATTAACCATTTAATTTTTTAGCAGTATGGATTATTCACTGAACAAACGAAAAATGGCTCTCGGTCCGTCGAAGGGCAAGGAAATGTTTGTGGCAAGCCCTGTTTGTCAGAAACAGCGTATTTCGTTCGACCAACTTTGCGAGCGCATGGTGGAGGATTCCACCGTCGGACAGGCGGATGTGGCAGCCGTATTCTACAAGTTCCGCAAGACTTTGAACCAGCTTTGTTCGCAAGGCTACATCGTCGATGGCGGTCCGCTGGGCACATTCCGTCCCACGTTCACATCGAAAGCGGTAGAGAAAGAGGAGGATTTCAAGCCATCGGAGTGTATCTCGAAGACGCAGATAATTTTCACGCCAACGACCGATTTCCGCCAACTTAAGAATGTCGAGTTCTTCCGTGTGGAGAAGCAAAAGAAGAAGAAAGCCAAGCCGTCGGGTGGCACAACGGGTGGCACAACGGGTGGCGAAAATGTGAACCCATAAAGAATTAGAAAAATCCCCCTCTTCCATTCGAGTGAAGAGGGGGATTTTTTCATAAAATCAGTCTGTGTTCCGTATCCGGCGTTGGGAATGTTCAAGTCCCCGTTGAACATGCCATTATGCCAACAACCATTGACTTTACAAATCAACTTTTTTAAGGAAAGACAATAGGGGGATTACCAGTCAAGAACCGTCGATGCTCTTACACGACTTAATGTTTCGGGAGTCATCTGCAAATAGCTTGCAATATATACCAAAGGCGCGCGCAGAATTACCTGCGGATTCATCTTACACATTTTCTTGTATCGATCTTGAGCAGTCTCAAATCGAACAAGATCTGCGTGTTTTTGGGAAATGATAAGGCTTTCTTCAAGAATTTTACGATAAAGTATCTGAATATTAACATTATGCAAGGCTACTTGTTCCAATCGATGTTTCGGCAGAGCGAAAACAAGCGTCGATTCCAAAGCTTCAACCTGAAGTTTTGTGGGCTCTTCTCTGAAAAGACTTTCTATACACATGAAAATTGTTCGGTCTTCGCCCAAATGTTCTGTGATTTGTTTTCCGTTTTTGAAATAAAATTGACGAATAAGTCCGTGCTCTATATAATAAATATTCTTACACACTTCGCCTTCTTTTAATATCATTTCACCTTTTGCAAATTTTATGGGTACGAGAATACTTTCAAGAACATCCAATTCGTCATGGGTCATCGTACTATATTTACGCGCCAATTCGCGTGCGATATCTCTGGTCTCGATGGTCTCTTTCATTAATAATTCCTCCTTCACTGTTAATCAGTCCAATTTCAACACTGCAAGAAACGCTTTCTGTGGGACTTGGACATTACCAACTTGTTTCATGCGTTTCTTGCCTTTTTTTTGTTTCTCCAATAACTTACGTTTACGGCTGACATCACCTCCATAGCATTTGGCCGTTACGTCTTTTCTAACTTGTTTTACCGTTTCACGCGCAATAATTTTCCCACCTATGGCTGCTTGTATGGCAATATCGAATTGTTGTCTTGGAATTAATTCTTTTAATTTCTCGCACATTCTTCTCCCGAATCCAACAGCGTTACTTTCATGAGTCAAAGTGGAAAGAGCATCCACGGGCTCTCCATTTAACAATATATCGAGCTTTACAAGTTTTGACGGACGAAAAGAATCGATGTGATAATCGAAAGACGCGTATCCTTTGGAGATGCTTTTCAACTTATCATAGAAGTCAATCACGATTTCACCCAGTGGTATCATAAAAATCAACTCAAGACGATTGCCGCTGACATAGTTCTGACTTACGAGTTCCCCCCTCTTATCCAAACACAAAGTCATAATCGGTCCGATATAATCAGCAGATGTTATAATGGAAGCTTTTATATATGGTTCCTCAATATGTTCAATCATGGTAGGCTCCGGCAATCCTGATGGATTATGAACTTCCTTACTTTCTCCCATCTTGTCATACACCATGTAACTGACGTTGGGCACGGTAGTTATTACATCCATGTTAAATTCCCTGTCAAGTCGTTCCTGTACGATTTCCATATGGAGCAAACCTAAAAAGCCGCACCGAAAGCCAAATCCCAAAGCCTGTGAACTTTCAGGAAGAAAGGTAAGAGAAGCATCGTTGAGCTGCAATTTTTCCAATGAAGCGCGCAAATTCTCATAATCATTGGGATCAATCGGATACACACCGGCAAATACCATGGGTTTCACCACTTGAAAACCGGCAATGGCTTGTTCGCAAGGTTGCTCAATATGAGTAATGGTATCTCCCACTTTTACTTCTGTGGCATTTTTTATTCCGGAAATAATATAGCCCACTTCTCCCGTTGATAATTCTTTGGTAGGCTTCATGTCCATTTTTAACACCCCCACCTCATCTGCATCATATTCCATACCCGTTTGAACAAACTTTACCTTATCGCCTTTTCGAATCACTCCGTTTGTCACCTTGCATAGAGTGATGATGCCTCTGAAAGAATTGAATATGGAGTCGAATATCAATGCTTGCAAAGGAGCATTTTTATCACCAACGGGACACGGAACGCGTTCAACGATTGCTTCCAATATCTTGGAAACCCCATCGCCCGTTTTTCCGCTGGCACGAATAATGTCCTCTCGTTCACAGCCAATAAGTTCAATGATTTCATCTTCTACCTCTTCAGGCATGGCGTTGGGCATATCTATCTTATTAACAATAGGAATTATTTCCAAGTCATGATCTATGGCCATATAAAGATTAGATATAGTCTGAGCTTGCACTCCTTGAGTAGAATCAACAATTAGCAAGGCTCCCTCACAAGCCGCTATGCTTCTCGAAACCTCGTATGAGAAATCTACATGTCCCGGCGTATCAATCAAATTCAGAATATATTTTTTTTCTTGATACTCGTATTCCATTTGGATGGCATGACTTTTAATGGTAATTCCTCTCTCACGTTCCAAATCCATGTTATCCAGCATCTGACCTGCCGTTACTTGGATGGTATTTGTATATTCAAGAAGGCGGTCTGCCAATGTAGATTTCCCATGATCTATGTGTGCAATGATGCAAAAATTTCTTATATTTTCCATTGGGGGTGTTATCTTTTATTATGCAAATTTACCAATAAAAAACGAGAAATAAGAAAGAACAATTTATAAAAATGCGCAAAAAAGCTTATCTTTGCAACGGTGAGCTCATGGGTAAAGAATATCTAATTGTGAGGTCATCTTACCTTTTTATCATATAAACATAAAGACATGAAGAAACTAATTCCATTATTCCTAATTTTTCTGATACCGGTTGCTTGTCAGGAAAATTTGGAAGAACGTGTGGCAAAAGAATGTAAAGAGTACACAACAAAAAGATGTCCAACACCAATAAGGAATAATACACGTATGGATAGTATGAGTTTTGATACCGATACTCGAACCATTCGTTACTATTATAGTATCTTTAATGAAGCGGATAATCCTAAGATTATCGAATCCAACAAGAAACAATTGTTCCAAACGCTGCTAAAAGCCGTAAGGAATGAAACAAACACCAAAGCATACAAAGATGCAGGATTCAATTTTCGTTATACCTATCACTCCGGGAAAGCCCCTCAGAAGACATTGCTGGATATTAAACTAACAAAAAACGATTATCGAAAGTAACAATTCATGAGGGTACAACCATTCGTTGGATTTATTAATTATGGGTATGACCAACAATGTCCTAAATATTCTTCATTCACCCATCCAAAACTTACCTTTTGCTTTCCAAAAGCTAAGCTTTTGCAATGCAAAAGGTCATGAATTGGAGTGCAAAAGCTTAGCTTTTAAGTCGCAATTAATATCACACTGATTATCAATAGATTACAAAGCATACCTCGAAGGCTGTTTTTGTAATATAATTTCGCAGTACTGATCAAGACGAATGTTCGCTATCAAGCGTCTGTTTACCATCACTTACGCGAGTTCGGGATAAGAAAATCTTTAGAAAAGTTCCAATTGTCTTGATTATCCTCTGTCAGCGAACACTTTTCCATATAAGACTTTTATAAATACGCTCCACACACGTTAATCTCGTCGGTAATACAGAATATTTCAGCAACTTTATCTTTGGTAATCATCGCTTTGTTTTTATTTGTACTTATTGATTTTCAACCATAAAGTACAAATAATAAGCGAGATTACCAACTTTTTAAGAACTTTTCTTATCCCGAACTCGCGTACATGATGGAACGCTACTTCTCACACGATGGCGACATGACCGTTATCGACGACCTCACCGAGAATCTTTTGCATACAATGAAAAATTGCGAGCTTCTGTGAAAATATACAAGGCATGAGCTTTAGATGATAACATTCGACCAAAAGCAAATATACAAATAGCTGGCTATTGGGAATTTTTCATTTGCCTCAACAAATCTTTTTGGCGCTGATTCAAAGATGTTGGCATAGTTACATTATAAGTGATTATTAAATCCCCATAAGTACCATTCCCTCTATCGTAGCCTTTGTCTTTCAATCTCACTTTTGATCCATTTTGAGTATAGGGTTTTACCTTTAATTTTATTTTCTTGTTAGGGGACAAAGAAAGGATAATCTCACCGCCTAAGATTGCCGTATAGAAGTCCAAATTGATTTTAATTTTTCTATCCGCAACTTTTTCAGATTTGGGGTGTCCCATATACATTTCGGCATTTTGTCTCTTTTCTTTCATGCCAAAGAGATCCTGAAAGAAGCTGCTAAACCCTTCTGAAGAAAAAGAATTGAAATCAAATCCATCAAAAGGACTTGCTCCTCCCCTATTGTCCCATTCGGTTGCCCTTCCTCCAAAATTCTCATACGCTTCGGCATTACGCCATTGCTCACCATATTTATCATATTTGGCACGCTTTTCAGGATTACCAATTACATCATAAGCTTCAGACAATGCCTGAAACTTAGCCTTGGCTTTCGGATCATTGGGATGAAGATCGGGATGGAATTGTTTTGCGCGCTTCCTATAAGCTGCTCTTACATCCTTTTGTGGTATATTTTTATTTACTCCAAGTATTTTATAATAATCTATAAATGCCATATTTTGTTCCTCCTTTTATGAAAAGAATAGCAAAACACATGCCATTTAGTCCATTCTTGATTTATAATCTTCGTAAGTATATGTTCTTAACATCTCCAATTCATTATTCGTACGAAGCATGGCTATTGAAGGGTGAGATATACCATTAAACATATTAGTTTTTACAGTTGTATAATGCAGCATATCTTCAAAAATAATATTTTCACCTATTTGCAAGGGATGGTCAAACTTCCATGACCCCATCCAATCGCCACTCAGGCAACTGTTACCACCAAGCCTATACGTATAAAGATGTTGTGGCTTATTGATTAACATAACTTCGGCACCTCTGACATGAGGGTGGTAAGGCATTTCCAAGCAATCGGGCATATGGCAAGTAAAGCTCACATTGAGGATAGCCGTCTTAATGTTGCTATCTTCAACAATATCTATTACTTGACACACCAAACACCCCGTATTCCATGCGAAAGCGCTTCCGGGTTCTAATAGTACATGTAGCCAAGGATATTTTTCACGGAATGCCTTGAGCACTTTTATCAATGTATTGACATCATAATCTGAATGGGTCATGAGATGTCCGCCACCAAAATTAATCCATTTCAGTTGGGGGAACCAAGCAGAAAACTTATCCTCTATATGCCCTAATGTTCTTACAAAGACATCGCTACCATTCTCGCAATGACAATGCACGTGAAACCCCTCTATTCCGTTTGGTAATTTATCCGGCAACTTTTTATTCGTAACGCCAAAACGAGTACCCGGCGCGCAGGGATTGTACAACATTGTTTTTATTTCAGAATATTCCGGATTAACACGCAAACCAACAGAAAGGTTTGGATTGGCTTTCTTCGCACTCTCTAAAAAACGATAAAATTGAGAAAGGGAGTTAAAAATTAAATGAGAAGAACATTTGGAAATCTCATCAATTTCATAAGCTGTGTAGGCAGGCGAAAAAGTATGAGTTGGCACTCCAAATTCTAAAAAGCCTAATTTCGCTTCATATAGAGAAGATGCCGTTGTGGCACCTATATATTCCTTGAATATTGGGAATGTCTTCCATAGAGCATAAGCTTTAAACGCCAAAATAATATCCACACCAGCTCGTTTGGCAACATCAGCTATCAACGACAAATTGCTGCGCAATTTTGCTTCTTCCAATATATATATAGGTTGCCCTATTTCCCTAAATGTTGAAGAATTTACTTTCATTCTGCAAAAGTAGCAAATAATTTGTGAAACTCGGAAATAATATCTACCTTTGCAAGCAAAATAAAAGAGGGAATGAAGCTGGTCATTATGACTAAGTCCACTTTTTTTGTGGAAGAAGATAAGATATTGACAATACTCTTCGAGGAAGGACTGGACAATCTGCATATCTCGAAGACAGACCATTCACCCCATTATGCAGAGCGGTTGTTATCTTTGATACCATCCAATTATCACAGATTTATAACTGTTCATCAGAATTTCAATCTAACGAAAGAGTTCTCACTTGCCGGAATACATTTAGACGCAGACACGATCATTCCTCCTAAAGATTTTAGAGGAAGAATCAGTAGCACTTGTTCTGATATTCTAAAATTAAAAGACACGAGAAAGAGGTTTGCGTATGTCACTCTTAAAAATATCAACGATGGAATTGAATATCCTATGGAACGAAAATCACTTTTCATACCAGAGTTAAAAGAACTACAAAGGCAAGGTTTGATTGGAAGACATGTTTATGCAATGGGAGGAATAAAACTTAGCGACATTCCATCTTTGAAAGAATATGGATTTGGTGGGGTTGTAGTATGTGGCGCGCTATGGCAGAAATTCAATATCCAGCACGCTACTGACTTTAAATCAATTATCGCATATTTTAAGAAGTTAAAACAGGCTGTAGAATAAAGTCTTCATAAATAAACCTTATATAAAACTATAAACAACAAAAAAAATGAGTGAAAACAACTCTTTTTTGGTCTTCTCAGGGACAAAGACGCGATACCTCGCAGAAAAGATTTGTGCGAGTTTGGGTTGTCCTTTAGGCAATTTAGTCGTAACAAGATTTTCTGACGGTGAATTTGTGGTTTCATACGAACAAAGTATTCGTGGAAAAGACGTATTCCTTGTTCAGAGCACATTTCCAAATTCAGACAACCTCATGGAATTGCTTCTCATGATAGATGCCGCCAAACGCGCCTCTGCCAGAAACATTATCGCAGTTATCCCCTATTTCGGATGGGCACGGCAAGACAGGAAAGATAAGCCGCGCGTTAGTATTGGCGCAAAGCTCATCGCTGACTTGTTAAGTGTTGCGGGTATTGACAGACTAATGACCATGGATCTTCATGCCGATCAGATTCAAGGATTCTTTGACGTACCGGTTGACCATCTTTATGCGAGTGGTGTTATCCTGCCCTATTTACAAAGCTTGCAACTAAAAGATTTGGTTATTGCAAGTCCCGACGTAGGCGGTTCAAAGCGTGCCAATACTTTTGCGAAATATTTGGGATGTCCACTTGTTCTCTGTAACAAGACAAGGGCTCGCGCGAACGTGGTTGCCAGTATGCAAATCATAGGAGATGTAAAAGATAAAAACGTTGTTATCGTTGATGACATGGTTGACACCGCGGGAACGATTACAAAAGCTGCGGACATCATGAAAGAGGCTGGGGCCAAGAGTGTGAGAGCTTGTGCATCGCATTGTGTAATGAGCGGTCCTGCAACAGAACGTGTAGAGGCTTCATCTTTGGAAGAAATCGTATTCACCGATTCAATACCCTACACTGATCGTTGTTCAAAAGTGAAACAAATTTCTGTAGCCGATATGTTTGCGGAAACGATCAGAAGGGTTGTGAATAATGAAAGCATTTCCAACCAATATTTGGTTTAATAGATAAAAGAATAAAAAGGCAATTGAGATTTCCCAATTGCCTTTTTATTCTTTTGAATTAAGCTGACTATACCTGAACTTTTTGAATGAGCTGATCAACTGTCAGACTCAATTGTTCCCCGGTCATCATATCCTTCAGTGTCAGCTTACCTTCCTTCATTTCGGTTTCACCTACAATTGCAACAAAAGGAATTTGCTTGGCATTGGCATAACTCATTTGTTTCTTCATCTTCGTTTCATCCGGAAACACCTCCGTCCTTACTCCGGCTTTTCTAATCTTACTAACCATTGGCAAGATATATTCCGTTTCTTTCCAACCAAAATTTACGAACAAGAGTTGAGTATTGGTTATATTTCTTTTGGGGAAAAGCTTTAATACATTCAATACATCATATATTCTGTCGGCACCAAAACTGATACCCACTCCCGAAAGTCCCGGCATACCAAATATTCCCGTTAGATTATCATATCTACCTCCGCCGGTGATTGACCCTATTTCCACATCAAGCGCTTTCACTTCAAATATTGCACCTGTATAATAGTTAAGACCGCGAGCCAGAGTCAAATCCAATTCTATTTCATTGGATAGACCGATTTGCCTCAACGTATCAAGAATAAACCTTGTTTCTTTTACTCCTTTCAAGCCCATCTCACTTTCAGACAAAACATGTGAAATCGTTTCGAGTTTCTCTTCGTTTGTTCCTGACATTCTTAAAATGGGTTGCAGCCGTTCAACAGCATTTGTGGCAATTCCATCTTCAATCAATTCAGCATTCACCTTTTCAAGTCCAATCTTGTCTAACTTGTCAATGGCAGTTGTTATCTGAACTATCTTATCTTGGGCGCCAATTACTTCTGCAATACCAGACAAAATTTTTCTGTTATTTATCTTAATCTTTATCCTGATTCCAAATCGTACGAAAACCGTATCAATAATTTGCATCAGTTCCACCTCGTTAAGCAGCGACTCGGAGCCAACCACATCTGCATCACACTGGTAAAACTCTCTATATCTTCCTTTTTGTGGACGATCTGCTCTCCAAACAGGTTGTATTTGATAACGTTTGAACGGCAATTGTAATTCATTCCTATGCATCACCACGTAGCGAGCAAAAGGTACCGTTAAGTCATAGCGCAAACCTTTTTCCGCCAATCTCGTTTGAAGTTTTAATGTGTCCCTGCCCAAGAGGTCTTCATCAGTTATTCCTTTGAAGTAATCCCCCGAATTTAATATCTTAAAAAGAAGTTTGTCGCCTTCCTCGCCATACTTACCCATGAGGGTCTGCAAGGATTCCAGTGCAGGTGTTTCTATTTGCTGAAAGCCATAGATTGCATAGACCTCTTTTATCGTGTTGAATATATAATTACGTTTAGCCATTTCCATCGGACCGAAATCGCGCGTACCCTTTGGAATGGAAGGTTTGTTTGCCATATATTTTTTATCTTACTATTGTTTGTTCTCTATCCGGACCTATTGATACAATCCCTATTCTTGTTTCAAGAAAATCTTCCAAGAACTTCATATACTCTTTAAACTCGGTTGGGAATTGTTCTTCCGATTTAAACTTTGTCATATCTATCTTCCACCCCTTGAATTCTTTATAGATAGGTTTTACGCCGTTCAGATCAAAGGGTAATTCTTCTGTCTTCTCACCATTTGGAAGGACATAGCCAACACAAGCCTTTATGGTATCGAACCCATCAAGCACATCACTCTTCATCATGATCAGTTCAGTTACTCCATTTACCATAACGGAATAACGCAACTGCACCAAATCTATCCAGCCACAACGTCGTTCTCTTCCGGTAACCGCACCATATTCATGTCCCAAATCGCGAATGCGTACTCCTGTCTCATCAAACAATTCCGTTGGGAAAGGTCCTGAACCTACACGAGTGCAATAGGCTTTCATAATTCCATAGACATTTCCTATCTTGCTGGGACCTATTCCCAATCCCACACAAGCTCCCGCAGCAATCGTGTTTGAAGAAGTTACAAACGGATAGGAACCGAAATCCACGTCAAGCATAGTTCCTTGTGCTCCTTCGCAGAGAAGGGTTTTACCATCGCGAAGAATGTGATTTATCTCATGTTCGGAATCTACAAACATGAACTTCTTCATATACTCTATGCCTTCCATCCACGTCTTTTCCATTTCGTCTAAACCGGTAAAGTCCGTCCATCCCAAAGCAGCCAACATTCTAAGGTGCCGTTCCTTATGAAGTCTGTACTTTTCGTCGAAATCATTGAGAATATCTCCTACTCTCAACCCATTTCTACTTGTCTTGTCGGTGTAGGTAGGACCGATACCTTTTCCTGTTGTCCCCACTAAGTTTTTCCCTTTTGCCATTTCGTTGGCCTTGTCCAAAAGTCGGTGGGTAGGCATGATAAGATGTGCTTTTTTGGATATATGCAATCTCGTCTTCAACGGATGTCCGGAACGCTCCAATTCTTTGGCTTCGTTCATGAATAAGTCAGGAGCCAAGACAACACCGTTACCAATGATATTGATTTTACCTCCTTGAAAAATACCGGACGGAATGGATCTCAAGACATACTTCTGACTTTCAAACTCTAAGGTGTGCCCAGCATTCGGACCACCTTGAAAACGTGCCACCACATCGTAGCGAGGAGTAAGGACGTCTACTATTTTTCCTTTACCTTCATCGCCCCATTGTAACCCTAAGAGGATATCAACTTTACCTGTTTTCATTAGCTTTATCTTCTTTCTGTTGTTTTATCTTGTTACGCTGTCGGGAAATTTTAGCCTGACAACGTGAACATACTCCATATAAATAGAGGGTGAAACCATCTTTTCGGAAGCGCGACAATTTAATATTCTCGATAGCATCCACTATCCTATTTGCATCTATTTCCGTTACAGATCCACATACTGTGCAAATCTGGTGAATGTGATCATCATTATTGTAACAAGCCTCATACTTCGTCTGACCAATAAATCGATGCCTAACTACCAAACGTAGCTCTATGAAAAGTCGCATGGTATTGTAAAGAGTGGCTCTTGAAACACGAAAGTTGAGTGCTTCCATTTTTACCCCCAACTCATCGAGAGAAAAATGCTTGTGCATATCGTACACTGCGTCAAGAATGGCAAATCGCTCAGGTGTCTTGCGGTGATTGTTCATCTCAAGATAACCATCAAGAATGTTTCTTACTTTTTCTTTTATAGTTTCGTTTGTCACGATTTGTTGATTAAATTTCTACAAAGTTAGTCTTTTTTGAAAAGATAGGCTCAACATACTGACAAAAAAAAGTTAAAAGAACTTCTTAATACACTTTTATGCTGTATAAGCAAAAAGGTAACAGATAGAGAGCCTTCTTAATTTGATTAAATCTCACCGATGAAGTTCTGATCCATATTGAAATTCCATACCCAGTTTAAAACGATCCGTAAAGTATGTGATTTCTCGCCTGGAAAGTCCTATATCTTCTGCCATATTCTTCCAATACTTCATATTCCTTACCACGTCCATAATAATACCTCTTGCGGTTGTATCATTCAACATATAAAATCCATGGGCATTGTAAAGACGATTGAGAGAACTGTCGTTTGTGTTGGCATCAATAAGGCATTTAAAAGAAATAATTATTCTGCTGCATTTGATTCACAAAACTGCACCTAATGGAAAATTAGTAAACTCTATCAATAATCTCAAGTTAAATAGTCTTTTACCGCATTCGTTTTGTGATGTTCCCATCAGGTGTTAATTTTACTTCAATAACATAGTTGGTCGATGCATCCGGTATTCCTATGATAGCGTCAAAGGATAAAGCATTTTTGTCGGCATGAGTAAATTCAAATCGTCTTAAAATGCTTTTTTTAAGGAAATCCTTTCCTATTAATGATTCGAACTCTTGTTTGCGAAATTGATGAGAATAAATATTTTTTCCTCCCATCGAAACATTCACAGCTGCCACATTATCCAAATAGGTGTTATCCACTCCTATTCCAAGTTCACTGAATGAGGACTTTATTATTCTGTCAGAGGTTGTTGAGACAGAAATATGGCAATCCACAAAACCAACTTCCAATCTTACCAAAGTATCTGTTTCTTGTCGCTGAAAGGTATTCATCGCATAAACGTGATAGTCGAATGCCGAGGTTAAGAACTTGTTGTCGGATTTTAACAGATTAACTTCCTCCCCATTCTCATTGATGAACTTAAAGAATGAGTCAGCTTGTTTTATTATCTTATATGTATTGATTTCAGCTCCTTCAAGATACAAAGAATCGTTGTAAATCCAAAATTTGGCAGGCATACTGGCAGAGTCAGGATAAAAAATGCTGTCCCCCTTAATCAATAGGGCAGCAGCTCCATTCTCATCGGTCCACAGCCCCTGCATCATTTGCTTTGCCTGTTTATCTTCACGGTTCATCAATGAGGTTTTATCTTTCGACCCACAAGAAAAGAAAAACGAGAAAACAATTACAACAATGTATAAACGTTTCATATCCATTCGGTTAATATGGAAAATACTATTCAAAAACATCTGCCTCCGCCAACGATACGGCACGCATTTCATCCTTTTCAGACAAGCGGACTTGTTCCATGTCAATAGGCCATTTAATGCCTATTGTGGCATCATTCCATCTAATGCTAACCTCACTTTGGGGATGATATATATTATCTACCTTGTAAGTGAAAACAGCTTCTTCAGAGAGAACTAAAAAGCCATGAGCGAACCCTCGCGGAATAAAAAATTGTTTTTTGTTCTCTTCGGATAGCTCCACCATTACATATTTTCCGAAAGTAGGGGAACTTTTTCTAAGATCGACTGCCACATCCAGCACCTTTCCTTTTATTACACGTACCAATTTGGCTTGCGACATTTCAGCTTTTTGATAGTGAAGACCTCTTAAAACACCATAGCATGATTTCGATTCATTATCTTGTATGAACTCTACGTGTCTTCCTATATGCTTGTCAAAATCGGATTGGTTCCATGCTTCAAAAAAATAGCCACGCGCATCATTGAACACCTTAGGCTCTATCACCCACACGCCTTCTATTTCCGTCTTCTTGTATTCCATCTATTGCTATACCCATTTTGTTGATATGGCAAAGTTATAAAATTATATTGAATTGCAAAAAGAAAAGTGTCAATATCTTTGGATGAACGCTTCTTGTCCCTCCTTCCTAAGTGCAAATAGTGATATATATAAGAGGTACATATCGGGATAAATTGGGGAACGGTGAAACAGAACGTTTATCCTTGCAGTAAAACATAAAAACAAGGTTGGCAAATCATTAAAGCACCTTATACTTTGCAAATTTTAGCAGTAACTGTTTTGTACCGGCGTTGCGAAACTCCACCGTTGCCTTGGCGTTCTCCCCCACTCCGGCTAATTGCAACACCTTACCGATTCCAAATCGCTGATGTTCTATCATCGCTCCCACACAAATTCCTCCATTCACGTCTTTTTTTAGCGCAGAGACTGAAGATGTCTCCGGGATGATTTTACCACCATGTTCTTGGTCAGAGATAATCATTGAGAGTTTTTTGAATTTTCCGCCCTCACGAAGCAGCCTCTCCCGAGTGCGTTGGGACAAAGGATTGATGGGTTCTTCCATGCTCCTCTGTTCCGTTATTTTTGGTTTGAAATCGGCTTTAAACTGACTTGCCACCGGTTTTGAATTTTGGAATCGTATGTTTACGTTTGCGTCAGAGTTGTTCCATAAGCTCTTCCTAAGTTTATTGTTACCTGGGTCAAAATCAGCGGAGTTGGGTTCTTCATCCCATGGCATTTTCTTGTAGCCGGATAATGACGCCGACATTGGGTCAAGCTCAACAAACTTTGTGTCAATATCCTTCAGAAACCTGCTCGGAGTATCGAATTGCATCGTTCCATAACGGAATCTGTTTCTGGCATTGGTAATGACGCAATGCTTCTTCGCACGTGTAATTGCTACATAAAACAAGCGTCGTTCTTCTTCCAACTCCCTTTTTGAATTTGCCGACATGGGACTTGGGAAAATATTTTCTTCCACCCCCACGATGAATACGATGGGAAATTCCAATCCTTTCGCAGCATGAATTGTCATTAAAGTAACTTTCGGGGCGCCGTCATCTTCTTTATCCAAATCAGAATAAAGTGCCACTTCACGAAGAAAGTCCGTGAGATAAGTCTCGTCCTCACGCCCTTCTTCCAGGTTGGCTTCCACAAAAGCATGCATTGCCGATAAAAACTCTTCTAAATTCTCTTGTCTAACCAAATCTTCCGGTTCTTTGTTTGCATACAGTTCAGCAGACAATCCGCTTGTTTTTATGATTTCTTTGCCTAATTCATACGCATCGGTTGTGGGAACTTTCCTTACAAACCCACTGATTAAGCTAACAAAGTCGGACAGCTTGGAGATGGTTCCCTTATTCACATTCAGTCCGTAGGTCTCCGGAGCATTTATTACTTCCCAAAGGCTTATTCCATTTTCCTCCGCACATTGAGTGATTTTATGTAAGGTCGTATTGCCGATGCCTCGTGCCGGATAGTTGATTACCCTTCGGAAAGCCTCTTCATCATGTTGATTGGCCGTCAGCCGGAAATAAGCGATAATATCTTTGATTTCCTTACGCTGATAGAAAGACAATCCTCCATAAATACGATACGGTATGGCGTTTCTCCTCAATTCATCTTCAAACGATCTACTTTGCGAATTGGTGCGATAAAGGATGGCAAAGTCGTTATATGCAAAGTTTTCTTGTGCCTTCAGATGTTTCAGCTCGTTCATGACAACCATGGCTTCTTCCTTATCACTGTAACAAGGTTTATAAACGATCTTATGTCCCTCGTCCTCCTTGGAATAGACCTCTTTGGGTATTTGCCTTTCATTGTGTTTCATCAATGAGTTTGCCGCCTGAACGATACATTGGGTTGAACGATAATTACGTTCCAACTTAAACAACTTTGCATTCTCAAACTTTTTCTTGAAATCAAGAATATTGTCAATATTGGCACCCCGAAACGAATAAATGCTTTGATAGTCATCCCCCACAACGCAAACGCGTCTGTGGCGCATTGCCAGCTGTTGAACGATGGCCACCTGTACATAATTCGTGTCTTGGTATTCATCTACGAGGATATATTGAAATTGTTCCGCATACTTCCCGGCAACGTCGGTATGATTCTTGAAGAGCAGGTAAGTATTCAATAACAAATCATCAAAATCCATTGCATTTGCTTGTCGGCATCGGGTGTTGTAGGCAATGTATATCTTGCTTACCTCCGGCATACGTCGTGCTTTGTCGCGTTCCAGAGCCGCCCTGTCTCCGGCGTATGCCTCTGCCGTAATCAGATGGTTTTTGGCGATGGAGATAAATCCGTGAACCGTAGCAGGTTTATACACTTTCTCATCCAGTCCCATCCCTTTGATTATCGTTTTCAACAAAGAGCGAGAATCACTCTCGTCATAAATGGTAAAGTTGGAGTCGTAATTAATCTTTGCTGCTTCCACTCTGAGAATCTTCGAGAAGACAGAATGAAAAGTCCCCATCCGCAGATTGTAAGCCTTCTTACTCCCCACCAATGTGGTAATTCTTTCTTTCATCTCCTTTGCAGCCTTATTTGTGAAAGTGAGTGCGAGAATATGATAAGGCGCCAAGCCTTTTTCTATAAGATAAGCTATCTTGTACGTCAGCACACGCGTTTTCCCGGATCCTGCCCCGGCGATTACAAGCGATGGCCCGTCGCAGTACTCCACCGCCTTACGCTGACTTTCGTTCAATTCTTCCAATAGTCTCAAGCTATTTTCTTCCATGTCAATATCCAATTACAAAAATCAATGTTCTTTTGGAAAAGCGGGAATTGCCCTCATTTGTCTTTCTATCTCCCGTGTTCGTTTCCGCATATAGGGTCCAGGCTTCTTCGATGAGAACCTTCGCGGATTGGGTAATGTTGCTGCTATCAGGGCACAGTCGCTTCGGCTTAGGTTCTTCGCATCCAAGCCAAAATTTCGTTTCGCGCATGCCTGCACCCCATAAATGCCGTCTCCCATTTCTATGGAGTTCAGATAAACTTCCATGATTCGCTGTTTGCTCCACATCGATTCTATCAGGAAGGTGAAGTAAGCCTCCAATCCCTTGCGAACCCAAGAACGCCCTTGCCATAAAAACACATTCTTCGCCGTTTGCTGTGAAATGGTAGAACCTCCCCTAAGTTTCTTTCCGCCTTCCAAATGATCTACGGCAGCCTGTTCTATCGCCTGATAATCGAACCCATGATGAGTAAGGAAGCGTTGATCTTCACTTGCCATTACCGCAACCGGCATCGATTTCGGCATCTTCTCCATGGATATCCATTCATGATACAATTTAACATCCTTGTTTTCGGCAATCTGCTCAAAACATCTTGAAAACATCAAGGGAGTAAAATAAACAGGTATGAACCTGTAGATAACGACAGCCAAAATAGTGGAAACGAACATCACTCCTATTGTCCATCGAATCACTTTTAAAATTTTCTTAATTATCATGGCTGCAAAGATACGAAAATATCGCAGATGGTAATATTTTTGCAGCCTATCTTTTTAAATAACTTGGTTATGTATGACATTTTAACCCCAATCGATCATCAGGATTTCTCGATGTTGTATGGCAGTGAGAAATTTTTTATCTTTTCCCAATGGTGTTCTAATCACCATGAAATTATATTACAAAGACTGTGCTTGAGACAAACTGCGTAATCTATTGCTAATCAGTGAAATATTAATTGTTATTTAGTCGTTCCTCAAGAACTCGACTTACAACCAGCAAAAGGTATTGGATAACACCTTTGTTTCGTTAAAGTTGGAATCCACTCCTTGAATACTCCA
>QWCJ01000583.1_pt1 | contig 24370 bp, 15 predicted proteins | sample 1972501 | NCBI WGS metagenome assembly QWCJ01 (sample SAMN09866711, study PRJNA288562) | Human vaginal metagenome isolate term2_vaginal, whole genome shotgun... | isolation source: vagina | host: Homo sapiens | place: USA: California
CCTTATTAAGATTTCCATTTTCATCTATCACACCTTCAGGCATTGTAATAACTACTTTATCATCTTCATTAATAGATGCCTTAGCTCCAGGTACAATTTTACCTGTTACAGGATGGTAGACTTGGCCTACAAGTCTTTCTCTAGCATTGTCGTCAAGATTTTCTACTGATATGTCAGTAGTTATAGTTTGTCCTTGAACAAATTCCGTTTTATTATGACTTCCGTTTAACTTTATAAGCTCTAACTTATCATTTTCATTTGGCCATGGGTTGACCTTGTAGGTTATACCGAAGCTATCTCCGAAAAACTTGATACTAGGATTATTTTGAGTGTAATTATCATTAAAACCAAAGGAAGTAGAGTTATTGTCCTTATTATTGATGTGCTCTAAAGTTTCATTACTTGCTTCGTAGTTTAAGTTTCTTTGTCTCCCACTAGATGTTAACTCTGTATTTTCTTGTGGCTTGTAGCTTACAGCAGCAGATTCAGGAGTTAATTTATCTCCCTTACCCATCATTGGCTTATTTCCAGGATTTACAAGAATAAGACCAGAATCAGTTACAGCAACCTTGGTATAGGTTCTTTGGCCTGTCTTCTTGTCTATTGTGATTTGGTAACCATACTGGGTTTTACTAGGTGATGTTGGTGATGGATTTTTAAGTTCAAATTTAAAACCATCTTTTTCAACCCTTTCATCAGTGCTATCTAATGTTTGACTAGTATCGCCTGGTTGCAAATCAGTTTGTCTATAGCGCTCTTTGTCGTTATAGTTTTTAATCATCGCTTCTTCTTCAGCATAGTTAGGCCATTCATCTGCAGCTTGTACCAAGTTAATTGGTAAGAAGCCTAAAACTAAAGCGAAAACTAAAAACAAACTCCAAGCTTTTTTCTTAAAACTATTATTTTTAGCCATTTTTTGTCTCCTTATAAGAAATACTATTGTTGTTTATACAAATAAAGATCTACCTTTATTCATAAGCTTTTACATTATAGTACCAATATCATAAAAAATCTAATTAAAATGATACAGCCACAAAAAAAAGGAGCTTGTCCAAGACAAGCTCCTCATCATTTACCAAATTTTATCAACTAAAATTAAGCTTTTTGGTCTTCTTCATACATGTGTTGTAGTGTTTTGATCATTGAGTTTGAGAATCCCCACTCATTGTCATACCAGCTTACAATCTTGAAGAAGTTTGTTGAACCTTCTAGGTTGTTTTGTAATGTAGCTTTTGAATCATAGATTGATGTATGAGTATTGTGTACGATATCGCTTGATACGATTTCATCTGTACAGTATGCTAATACGTCTTTCAAGTATGTTTCTGAAGCTTTCTTCATTGCTGCATCGATTTCTTCGATTGATGTAGCTTTCTTAGTACGTACTGTCAAGTCAACTACTGAACCTGTAGGTACTGGAACACGGAATGACATACCTGTCATTAAACCGTTAACTTCTGGAAGAACTTGACCAACTGCTTTAGCTGCACCTGTTGTTGAAGGAATAATATTAGCTGCTGCTGCACGTCCACCTCTCCAGTCTTTTTGAGAAACACCGTCAACAGTTTTTTGTGTTGCTGTATAAGCGTGAACTGTAGTCATCAAACCTTCTTCAACACCGAAACCTTCTTGTAGTAAAACGTGAACTAGTGGTGCTAAACAGTTTGTTGTACATGATGCGTTTGAAACTACGTCATGTTCTGCTGATACGTATTCTGAGCTATTAACACCGTTAACGATTGTCTTAACGCCACCTTTACCAGGAGCACTCAATAGAACTTTCTTAGCACCTGCTTCTAAGTGACCAGCTGCTTTTTCTTTTTGTGTGAAAGCACCTGTAGCTTCGATAACATATTCTACACCTAATTCACCCCATGGTAATTCTGCTGGAGTTCTTTGTGCAGGAACACATAGAATCTTGTCGCCATCAATTACTAAAACATCATTGCTTTCTTTGTCTGGTGAGCTCTTCTCTGTTGAGATTTCGCCTTGGAAAACACCTTGAGTTGTATCATATTTCATTTGATATGCAAAGTAGTCTGCATCTGTTGAGAAGTCAGCTACTGCTACCAAGTCGATTTCTTTTCCTAAAAGTCCTCTGTCGTGCATTGCGCGTACTACTAGACGTCCAATACGACCAAAACCATTAATACCAAGTTTAATTGCCATTATTTTCCTCCTACTTGACTTCTGAAAAGTCTGTTTTTACATTTGTATTTCAATACTCGTTTATTCTATACGTTTTTTTAATTATCATCAACTATTTAATTTGATTCACCTGTAAAATTAGCAGAATCTTAACAGTTTCTTATAATTTTATAGGGTAAAATACCTCGTTTATTCAAAATCAGAATGCTTAGGATCATCTTTTTCCGCATGATCTTCATCTTCAGAATTCATAATCAATTCTAATAATTGTCTCTTACTCATAAAAGGATGTTTCCAAGCTTCACGTTTTAGTTTCTTAGAGACATCCATTTCTGAAATCTCTGGAGCTTGGTTCCTTCTTAGTTCGTAATACTGGGAGTCAAAATCAAATTCTTCAGAAGCATCTGTGTCATAACTCACAGCATCTGTATCTACTCTATTGACACTTAACTTAACCTTTGGTCTAACCGGTTCAACAATTCGTGCTGCAGTTTTTCTTGTTGACACTTCCCCATCTTCCATCTCTAGAGCTTTTTCAAAATTCACAACTTTATAAGGATCTACTTTTTTCTCAATAATCCTACGATTGCTCCAAGCTTGGATCAAAAGATAGAAAATAGTAGTAGTCGGAACTGCCAAAACTGTACCTACTAAACCAAATAATTGGGTACCGCATGTAACAGCAACAAGTACCCAGAATGAAGGCAATCCAATCTGAGAACCCATAACTCTTGGATAAATAACGTTTCCTTCTATTTGCTGTATCACTACAATCATTAATACAAATAACAATGCATCAACAATTGACGTCTCAACCCATATTAAAATTCCTCCAATTGCAGCAGAAATAAAAGCACCAACAATTGGAATAAATGCACCTAACATTTGTAGTACAGATATGGTAATTGGGAATGGGAAGCGGAAAATTATCAGCCCCAAAGATGTCAATGTACCAAAAATTAATGATTCAATACCTTGTCCTGCAAAGAACTTGGAGAAAATCAAACTACAGAGTGAAGTAAACTGCAAAAGTTTATCCATGTATACTTCAGGCAACAATGAGTATCCCACTGCCTTAAATTCTCTGAAGAGAGCTTCTTTTCTCGCCAAGAAATATATCGAGAAAATCACAGCAATAAAAAAGTTAATAACACCTGTAACTGTTCCGCTAATAAGTCCTAACAAAGTAGTAGCAAGCTGAGAACTCGTACTATATAGCCAGTTTATAAATTGGTTAAGTAAGTTATTAATGTTAAAAGATGAGGCCTGAAGATATGAGGCTATCTGAGGATTCTCTTCACTAAATTTAATAAACCAGTTATTTATACCTTGAACTGCACCGGGTAAGCTTTGGAAGAAGGATACTATAGTTCTAACTATATCAGGTACAACGAGAAAGATTATTAAGGCAATTATTGTGCCTGTAATAATCAATGTCAAAAGTATACTAATAGGTCTAGCAAGACGTCTACGATACTTCTCCTTATCTGACTTCCATGGTTTGCCAAATAAGCTTCTCTCAATAGCACGCATTGGCAAGTTCAAAATAAAAGCCATTAAACCACCAACAAGAACTGGTAAAGTGACATTAACTATATATTGAAATATCTTCGGAGCACCATCAATATGGCCAATTCCCCAAGCAAGCAAAAGTGATATTGCTACTATTCCAACAATTCTTCTACTTGTAGTTTTGTCAATCGTCATTTCTTGTCAGATCACTTTCTTTACCATAAATTTATACATTAGATAATATCAAATATAAAAATTCACTGCATGAATTTCTACGCATGGATTTCTATTTTCCACTTATATTTTTTCTTAATCCAATGTCTATTTCGATAATTTCTCTGCTTGCGCTCTCAGCGCCATCTCCAAATCCTTAAACAACTCTCTTAAGTTAGCGCTGACTAATTTCTTGTTTTTTGCAGCTCCACCCCAACGAATATTACCTGCACCGCTGGCAATAAACTTTATCTTATGTTTGTATTTTTCTAAGTTTAATAACACACCTAAAGCTTCCATATTCGGTCTTAATTCTGGACTAAACTCAAGGATAATATCTTTTCTATCTATATATATTCTATTCAAATGCATTTTTTTCGCTTGACTCTCAACATATGAAATATCTGCTAACGCATAAGTTTCTTCAGGAAGTTCGCCATATCTATCCATAAGTTCATCCAAGATATCGTAGTATTCATCTATATCTTCAATATCCAATAGTCTCTTATACATATCCATTCTTTGGCCTTCTGAAGGAATTAAAGAACTCGGAAGATAAGCATCAAGTTTAATATCAATGCGAGTTACGAAATCTTTGTTCAAAGGCATATTTTCTGGCAGAACTTCTGAGCGCTCAATAACTTGACTACTTGCATCTCCAGCATCTGTGATACCACTACCAGCACTATCCGTATCAGCAGCGACCTTCTCATGTTCCTCAGCTTCTTCCCTTGCTAATTGGACTTCCTCTTCTAACATTTGTACATAGAGTTCATAGCCAATCGCTTCCATATGACCATGCTGTTCTCCGCCTAATAGATTCCCCGCTCCTCTCACCTCAAGGTCTCTCATGGCAATTTTCATACCAGAACCTAATTCCGTGAAGTCTCTTATTGTCGCTAGTCTCTTCTGTGCATCTTCGGTCAAAGTTTTGTTACCATCATAGGTTATAAACGCATAAGCTTGTTTATTAGATCTTCCCACACGCCCCTTAATTTGATAAAGCTGAGCCAATCCCAGTCTATCTGCATCACGAGCTATAAGCGTATTGACATTTGGCATATCAATTCCTGATTCAATGATAGTTGTACACACTAGCACATCTGACTCACCTTTAATAAAAGCATGTATTATTGCTTCAAGTTGTGACTCAGGCATTTGACCGTGTCCGATAGATACTCTTAACCCAGGTATTTTCTCCTCTAAGTGTTTAACAATCTCAGGTATTTTTTTAACATTATTTATCAGGTAAAAAACCTGACCCCCGCGACCAACTTCTCTAACAATAGCTTCATTAATAATCGCCTCATCATATTCCAGGACAAAGGTCTGTATTTCTCTACGCTCTTGTGGAGGTTCTTCCAAAAGTGAAATATCTCTAATTCCAGACAGAGACATATGCAAAGTCCTTGGTATAGGCGTAGCACTTAGAGAGAGCACATCCACATTTGGATATTTTTCTTTTAGTTTTTCTTTGTGATCAACTCCAAATCTTTGCTCCTCATCCACTACTAGCACACCCAAACGCTTAAATTGCACATCATCAGACAACAACCTATGCGTTCCAATAACCACATCAACCATGCCATTCTTCAGTCCTTTAACAATCTCTTGCTGTTCTTTTTTGCTTGTAAATCTACTCAAGACAGCAACTTCAACAGGATAGCCCTTAGCACGTTCCTTGAAATTTTCGTAATGTTGTTGAGTTAGAACAGTAGTTGGCGAAAGCATTGCTGCCTGCATACCGTTCGAAACAGCTTTAAACATCGCTCTAAAAGCTACTTCAGTTTTGCCAAAGCCAACATCTCCGATTAAGAGCCTATCCATGACTTTGTCAGACTGCATGTCTTCTCTAACGTCTTCCATAGCTTCCAGTTGATCCTCAGTCTCTTCAAAAGGGAAACCTTCCGCAAATTCAATATCCCAAACTGTATCTTCACTAAACTTATAACCTTTTATACGGTTGCGCTCTGCATAAAGTTTGACAATATTTGTTGCCAACTTCTTAATCGAATCTCTAGCACGAGTTTTTAGCTTAGACCATTCGCCTCCGCCCAGGCTAGAAAGTCTAGGCTTCCTGTTGTCCATACCTACATACTTGCTAAGTTGCTCTATGGCTTCCATTGGCAAGAATAGACTATCACCTTTAGCATAGGATACTTTAATATAATCTTTGCTTCCTGATGCTGTTGTAATAGTTTCAATACCCTCGTATAAACCTATACCATGATCCTCATGTACCACATAGGAACCAATCTCAAGATCTGAGAAGAATTTAATTGTCTGCTCATTCTTTTTCCTACGCTTATTGCGCTTATAACGTTTTCCAAAAACATTCTCAGTTCCAAAAATTGCTAGCTTCGCATCAGGCCAGACAAAACCTTCATTCAGCGCTCTTGGTATTAGTCTTTTTACCGCTACAGGAGCATTAAGCAATAACTTCTCATTAAGAGCATCTCGCTTACTATCATCAGCTACATATATATATGTGAATTTATTTTCCGTCTGACGTTCTTTTAACATCTCATAGAACTCATCTTCTCTAGCTCTATAATTCTCGGCAGCTAAGCTTCTGAATGCAAATTTCTTGGCAGCAGGAAAACCATTACCAGAACCATCTAACAACGCAAAACTCAAAACCTGAAAATCTTGATCCAAGCTCTTCATTATGGTAACTTTTCCAATGATATTCTCTGCCACTAGGGTTGTAGTTTTACCCTGTACAAGCAGCTGCTTGATCTGTTGCTCTTTGCTAGCTTGCCAAGCATCTAAAGACTCTTGTAGTTTTTTCAGTTCAAAAACTACTGCCCTACCACATAAGTCTTGGAAATAATCAAGAATACTTGTTCTCTCTGGGTAAATGAATTCCAGCCAACGATCTAAAATCTCAACGCTTAAGTTATTTTCTAAGCGTTCAATATCATAGTTACAAAGAGCTTTGAATGCTTCAACCTCATCTCGACTGGCAGCCTTTTTATACATATTTTTACTCTGCTCATCTCGGAAGTCTTTGATTCTATCGACCAGAGTTATTCTTTGTTCATCGCTAATGTTAATTTCTTGCGCCGGTGAAATAATTATTTCATTAACTTCATCGAACTGACGTTGAGATTCTAAGTCATATAATCTAATTTGTTCAATTTCATTATCAAAGAAAGAAATTCTTATACCATTTTCATCCGCATTTATTGGCATTAGGTCAACTATGTCTCCTCTTTGCGAAAACTCACCTGCATTTTCTGCTACTTCAGAGTGCTTGTAACCTACATCGCTAAGTCTTGCCACAAGCTCTGCTGGTTCCATAATAGTATTAAGGTCAATCTTTATATATCTATCTAAGAGGCTCGACATATCAGGCATGCGTTGTTGCAAAGCTGCAGCAGTTATTAAGACAATTGGTCTCAGCTTCTCTTCTCGTGTCTCAAGCAAACGACTTATAACCTTAATACGTTGGTGCATCTCATTTTTGCTCGCAGATTCTATCTGACTTAGGTTAAATTCTCTAGCTGGAAACTCTAATACCTCTCCGGGATAAAAAGCCTTCAACGCTTCTTGTAAACGGCGAGATTGCAGTGGATCACTGGCTACGACAAAGGCGAAGTCATTGTCATCTTTTTGCAAAAGCAGAGCAGACAAAATAAATGCTGCATGGTTCTCTATTGGACCTACAACATTTATATGAGATAGTTGCTTACTGTTAACCGCTAATCTTTTCTTATAAGCACCTAGATTCCAGATGTCTTTTAGCTCTGTAAATTTTGGATCTATTAATGCGCTCTCAACTATCCAATTCTCTTTGTTTATTTTTTCTGCTTTAGTTTCCGATCTTGCTTTGTCATTAAGCATGTTTATTTCCTAATACCTCATTCATTGCCAACTGCAAATTCTTCTCCACAGTTAATTCTATTAATTCAATCGCATTATTAACTGCAATATCTAGTGCCTTCATCTCACCTGCAGTAAACTTACCCAAGACGAAACTTACCATATCTCCATATTCAGGTTTAGGTCCAATTCCTAAGCGAATCCTAGGGAAATCTTTGCTACCAATTTCCCTAATTATAGATTTCATACCGTTGTGAGTCCCAGCACTGCCAGATTCTCTGACTCTAATTTTCCCAATATTTATATCAATATCATCATAAGCTATAAAAAGATTTTCCAATGGTATTTTGTAAAATTTAAGGAGCTTCTGCACAGCAATACCAGATAAATTCATTAGTGTAGTCGGCTTAGCTAAAATAATTTTCTTACCTGCAATATTGATGTCACAAATATCTGCTGAAAATTTAGACTTTTTCCAATTACCTTTATGTCGTAAGGCTAGCTCTTCAACAAATATAAATCCAGCATTATGTCTGGTTTTCTCGTATTCTTTACCTATATTCCCTAAGCCTACAACTAAAATAGCATCTTGATTATTTTCTGTATTACCTTTTTTCTTAAAAAACATCACAAAATTCACTCCGTTTTATATCTTTTTATAAATATACGAAAGCTGATTATAACACTTTGACTTGCATAAAGTTATATCATAAATCTTTTAATATCATCTAAAGACGATAGCTCTCGTGATTAGCTTAATTTTCCCTCTAAAAAGTTTAGTTTCAAGCATGGTAAAACAAAATAAACCTTAAAAATATCTTGTTTGTTCTTCTCTCAAGTACATTTAATTCAATTAAACTTATCCAACGTCTTGAAAACAGAAATACAAATATTTTTATATTTTTATGTGGATAATGTGGATAACTGTGTGGACATTAGCAAATATCGCCTTTTTATTGTTAAAAGAAGATTAAATTCAGCTAATTAAATGTTACATTAAAATTACATTTTAACTTCTTTTTGTCACATCAGTCCTCGAGAGGTGGATATATGATTTTAAAATTATAAATCCTAATGAAACTACTCCTAAAATAAATTATGCACTAAAACTTAAGCTAAATGATTAAAAATAAAGGCATCATTTACGCAAAATAAAACTCCGTTGTTTCAGAAAATCCTCAAAGAATCACTAAACATCGGAGTTTAAACTTTTTTATTTTTCAAACAAGATCTCAGTTAATCTCACTTATTATTCATATAAGTAAAACTCCTTAGATTTCTCTTTGAAAGCGTCGGCTTCACGTTTTGTCTCTCTAATTAACTCTTGAGAATTAGCATGTTGCCTACTCAACTTACTATTACCAAACATTTTGTCTATCTTTAAGTACTGGTCATTATCTGCAGGCACAAACAGCAGATCTTTGTCTACTATGCGCTTAAGTTCAGCAATAATAGCAATGGCCATATCAATAGGTTTAATTTTCTTTCTCTGAGTAACATGAATTCTTACCCCTTGAACTTTTGTTCCCTGATACATTCCTTTAGTTGGAGTGAAGTAAATTGGGGTAAATCTAATGCCGCTAATAAGTACTTTATTCAAGTTTGCTGCCAATTGAACTCCATCCAAGAAAGGCGCTGCAATTACTTGGAAAGGTAAACTCGTACCTTCACCAAAAGATACATTAGTTCCTTCAAGCAAGTGTAAACCACTAGCCAAAATCAATCCGTCTAGATTTGGATACTCTAGTCTAGGCATGTTCCACAATGCATCGGTATCATCGAAAGTATCCTTACGTTCCCAGTTTCTCAATTCAATAACTTGTAAATTACAATGCAGATTATTGACTGTATTCATCATGACAGCCAACTCACCTATGGTCATGCCATATCTAATTGGCAACGGAAACTCATCATCATTCATATAATTACCCTCTATAACTGGCCCTTGTACGAGCTCACCTCCAAGAGGATTTGGTCTATCGAGAATAACTACCTTCTTATCTGTATTTCCAAGTTGTCGTAATAATCTATGCAGAGTCTCTATATATGAATCATATCTTAAGCCTGTCAAAGGGAGGTCAACGAATAGGGTATCAAATGAGGCCAACATCTCATGAGTAAAGTGGAAAGATCCATATCTATACAGCGAAAATACTGTTAAGCCTGTCCAAATATCCTTATAACTCTCATACCTTTCACCTGAAGCTTTCTCGCCCAGCACACCAAATTCAGCTCCAAAAAGACTTGTCAAATCCATATGGTTGTTAATCACTGCCAAAGTAGAATTAAGATGTCTATCCATTGAAGCTCCGGTAGTTAAAAGACCGACTCTATCCATTAAATATTCATCTTTAAATTCTATCAAACGATCTACGCCATTACTAATCTTCTTTTTGACTTCCATATCTATTCAATAGGCTCCTTTTGAATGATAATTTATTATTCCATCTATAGGTTTTATAATTATGAGTTTTTAACACACTTAGTAAAAGCTTGCTAAAATTGTTTCATCAAAATAGCTATCCTAAAACTCTTCTTCAACATAGCGTTCTGGGTAATTTTTCCTTAAGTAGTTTTCTACCGGACCACTCAAACGCTTATCCAGAGTAAACTCTAGTTCCATTTTTTCTCCAAAGTCTTCGGATAAGAGGTTACCGTTGTCTTTGATATAAGCATACAATGAACTTTCTTCATATGGTAGCTCTAATCTATAAGATTTCTGTCTGTAAGCTAGGAATTCTGCAACAGTTTGTAAAACTTTATCCAAGCCTTCTCCTGTGACTGCTGAAGTTGGCACAACTCTAAATCTATCACTCTCTTTTATGTGGCTAAAAGCTTCAATATTTTGAGGAGTAGCGATATCCGCTTTATTCAGTAAGAGAATACGTGGCTTATCTGCTGCTTCCAATCTATTTAGCTCATCTTCTACTATCTGCAATTGCTCTTTCGCCTCAGGGTCTGAAACATCTAACACCTGTAGTATTAAGTCACTATTACTCACTTCTGTCAGAGTTGATTTAAAAGCTTCAACTAACTCATGCGGTAATTTACGAATAAAACCAACAGTATCTGCCAAAATAACATGGCTACCATCAGGTAAACGTAAATCTCTAAAAGCTGAGTCAAGTGTTGCGAAAACCTGGTCCATTGCATACAAATCAGAGTCTGTAAGTTTATTAATTAAAGTTGATTTACCTGCGTTAGTGTAACCAACCATAGCTACTATAGTTTGGCCTTGCTCGTCACGCTTTTCTCTTTCCTTCTCACGGCGAGTTGAAACTTTCTTGAGTTCACGTCTAAGATTATTAATTCTATTCCTAATGTGACGTCTATCTCTCTCTAGCTGAGTTTCACCTGGACCTCTAGTACCAATACCACCACCAAGTCTACTCATTTCTTCGTTGATCAGGCTAACACGGCCCAATCTATAACTATATTGAGCAAGTTCGACTTGCAATTTACCTTCTTTGGTACTAGCTCTACGAGCAAAAATATCTAAAATTACCAATGTTCTATCAAGGACTCGCATTTTAGATAATTCTTGGATATTTCTAATTTGGCTACCACTTAATGGATCATCAAAAATCAAAGTGTCGCAACCCATAGCTTTAGCATATTCTGCTATCTCAATAATTTTACCCTTACCTAGATATGTTGATGCACTTACATTATTTCTATTTTGATAATCTGCACCTAGAACCATCGCTCCACAGGTCTCTGCTAGCTCTTTAAGCTCAAGCAGTGATCTCTCAGTTTTATCTATAGACTCAGGACCTTGGCCCAAATTCAAACCTACAAGGTAAGCTATCTCTGCTTCACCTCTTTGGCGACGTCCAGATTCCTGCCCTGTCAACCCAACTGAATCATAATTATCTTCTTGGGCAAACATAGACTCTACATTAAAGTCTTCATCAACAAAATCCATTCTAGTAGAGCTATCTTCAGGATAAAAAACGTCATCATCTAGTAGCTCGTCTTCTAGTGCATAATCTTCTGCATCTACATGCATATCTTCTTGCACATCGTAGCCCTCTAATTTTTCGGATATAAATTCATCTTTATTTGGTGTGTATATCAACAAAGCTTCTCCATTCTTATAACTTTTACTTAATTATAAAGCAAAGCGAACTTAAATGCTTTTCAATATTCACTCTTGCTGTAGCTACCGTAATTATTAAACTTAAAACCTAGTAAATATAGATAACAAGAATCCCAAGATTAGACCGATAGTTGATATCAAGATATAGTTCGAGAAGAACTTAGACCAATTAATTTTACCCTTACCTCTTACCATCATTACAGCATAATAAGATACTAATCCTAATACTAAAACAAATTCATTAACAGTTAGTAATCCAATATTAGTAAATGGGTTTAATAAGTCTAAAACTTTATCAAATCCACTTTTAATTCTACTATGATTAGGTATCCTAATAAATTCTTTAAGAATAGCCCAATAGATAACTGGCAACAAGAAACCAACAGCACTGTATATAACTGCGCTACCTAAATTGGTACTGCTTGTCATAATAAATGTAGTTAGAACTAAGCAGAAGAAAGCCATTAACGCTAATGCTACAATATAAATAATATACTTATGAAATGGCATTATATCAGGTGTAAACTTCTTAATTCCCAGATAAACAATTCCTCCATTAACAATAGCAAAAATAGTATATGGTATAAGGAAAAGCCAATAAGTATTTATCACATCAAAAAAGAGCAACTTCTCTCTCGGCAAATCAACAGAGAAATATGTATCCAAATCGTTAGCGTTATAGATACTCCTTAGTGTGACTAATGGCAACATTGAGACTATTATCAAACTTGCAAATGCAACTGCCACAAAAAGACTTTTCCCATATGGATAACTATTTGTGTAAAAATGCGCTTCATTTATAGTCCTAACACCGCTCCAAATTGGCAATGTTGTAAAAGTCAAAAAGGCAATAAATATACTGAAAAACAAGGCTGCATTTCTTTTTATAAAAACTTTAAAATAATTTTTGTATTTCATTACTCTAGCCCCTTTCTAAATGCTTCCCTGATGGGAACAAGATCTATATTTTGACCAAATATTTTTGAAAGCGCCTCTACGTCATCATAGTAGAAATAATATTCTCGCTGCATTATTACATCTCCAGCATCTCCAGATTTTCCGTAGTATACAATTTTGACTAAGGCTTCTGAATATTCATCTTCTGGGATTTCATATCGATTCTCAAATTGATTATCTACCTCAAAACCTGCTCTTTGCTTAGCTGCTTTTATATGCAAGTCTCTTATTTCAGCAATCTCTTCTGGATTTTTAGTAAAGATTCTCTTAAAGTGAGGGGTTACTCCTACTTGATAAAATACTTCTGCATACTTCTCATCTTTTACAGATTCGCTTTCTCTAAAGACACCATCGTAAGCAACTAGCTTAATTTCTTCAATTTCTCTTAACTCAGGTACTGCTAGTGCTGATTTTTTCTCTATTTCTATAAATCCATAGATACTTGCACCAAAGGCTAGAACAGCAATTAGTGTGTATGAAATAACTGTTCTAAAAATTTTGGTTTTGCCATGTTTCATAAACAAGTTGATTATAAAGAATGCAACTAAGCCTCCCGTGAAGATAGAAGCAATATTTATCGCATTATTTTTTATGTAGTCCAGTAGGTATATTGAATAATTAATATCATAAAATACCACAGATTTGAACAAAGATACCAAAACTATAAATAATGAAATAAAGACTATGCCTGAATAGAAATACTTGAACATATAAGCAGAACCAATTCTATCTACATGTCTGCGTTTATATAAAAGTGCTGATAATAGCAATATTAATATAGCAACTGCTACGTAAATACTAATTGTTAAAGCATGGTTAACTCCGTTATCTGTTTCAAAAATCTTTACCAATAAACCATTAATACTGAATAAATCCAAATATGTATCAGGTTTGGAATCTAAGCTAGGTGTATAACCTGGGAAATTATTGGTATATGATTTCACTAGTGTAATCAGTGCCAATGGTATGTAATTCAAAGCAACTGCACAAATATAGCCATTAAATGCACTTGTAGTCATAACGATAGATAAAATACTTAACGCTAATGAGAATAAACAAATTGTCAGCAGGACCACTGATCTAGCTGCTACAGTTCCCAGAGTCGGCAATATTAAATTTTTACCAGCAAGATTAAACAAATGACCCAATATAATCTGTAGATAATAAGTCAATACAGTCGGTATAGCTACAATAGCCCATACAAAAAATGTATTCATAACAAATAACTTGGTTCTAGATATAGGTAAACTCCAATATCTGTCCATTTTGTTTTTGTCATATAAATAGTTAAATACCTCGAACGGCAAAATGATCATTAAAATCCTTGAGAAAAACAAGAGATTTAGATCAGCTAATCCATTTGAATAGTCACCATAGCTAAAGCCAAAAACTATCGAAAAGTTTCCTGCATTATTTACTCCATCAGAAGTAATTATCGTCATCAACCATGGTAATGTTGCTAGACCTAATAATGTAATTAGAACTCCGAAAACACTGTTCTTATGCTCTTTCAGCATAAATTTAAAGTAATTCTTAAACACTTTTGGAGAATTATTTTTATTTGATTTTAAACTTACTTCATTTGCTCCCATTTTAAGCCTCCGCTTTCGAAGAAAATCCTAGCTCAGAACTACGATCAGAACCGCTATGCTTATTCTCCATCTCAGCAACAAATATCTCTTCCATTGAAACTGATAACGGGTTGAGCAAGATTGGGGTTGTGCCTTTCAGTTGTTCTTCAGCTTCTTCACCATGATAAATCACAGTAACCACCTTGTTATTTTGTTCTAAATATAGTAGTGGAATATTATCGAATACACCAGCTGCTGGAGCTTCTTTATAACCTAACTGTACCTTGTGATAATTATTATTTAGTTCCTCTAGTGTCTGGTCAAAGACTATCTGATTGTTCTCAAGCAGAGCCATAGAGTCACAAATATCTTCTAATTCACGAATATTATGCGAACTAATAATTACTAGCACATCTTCTTCCTCTACCAGATGAATCAGCTCACGCTTAAGGGTAAGTCTCATTTTAGGATCTAATCCATCAAATGACTCATCCATTAGTAGTAATTTTGGACATGTACTCAAGCCTAAAATTATCGCACTTTGTCGCTTCAATCCTTTTGACAATTCATTGATTGGTTTAAGTTCATCAAAACTAAATTTCTTAAGCAATTCCTGATACTTCTCTTCATCAAAATTCTTGTAGAAGCTCTTATAAAAATCTTTCATATCTCTAGTGTTAAAACGATTGAAATAAAAAGGTTCATCACTAACGAAGAAAAGTTCACTTCTATCTATTTTTGTAGAAACATCATTAAAAAGTATTTCGCCTTCATTGTAGTTATAAACATTACTTATACAGCGCAATAAAGTAGATTTACCAGCACCATTACTACCAATTAATCCCACAATATTCCCTGAAGGCAATTCCCAATTCAGGTCAATCAAAACCTTGAAGCCATTGAAATCCTTATTTAAATTATTTATCTTAAGCATGTTTTAATACCTCCATTGAAATACCTTCTAACTTTTCTTTTGATATACCTAAGCTTATATATTTATTAAAAACATTTTCTATTTCTTTGCGGGCATCAGCCTCAACCTCTGTCGCCAGGTCAACTTTAGCCACAAAAGTTCCACTCTTAGGAACTGTAACAATAATTCCTCTATACTCTAATTCTGTATACGCTCTAGCCACGGTATTTGCATTCACTCCAAGATCCTGAGCTAGGCTTCGTATTGATGGCAATTTCTCGCCCTCTTCCCAGACACCGGTACCCACTAATAACACTACTTTATCTATGATCTGTTGGTAAATGGGACGTTTATCTCTTCCGTCTATATTTAACAAATCAAACACCTCCCGATTAAAACTTAATAAAAAATCTCTACAAATATTCACTAAATTTAAAATTCACTTCATTTAATAGAAAAATTTACTTTTTCACTCATCTGTACTAATTGTACTACTACAGTTTTTATTTTACAAGCAGTTTAAAATTTGTGTTAAACTCTTAGTATTATTTTTTGTGAGGCGATAATAATATGCGTTTTAGATATAAACTATGGGCATTACCAGAAATTGAGGCTAGCCCATTTGTATGTACCAATCCAGAAGAATATAAGAATAATTGGTCTAGTTTCTTTGATAACCCTGAACTACCCCTAAGCTTAGAATTGGGTTGTGGCAAAGGTAGATTTTTGCAAGAACTATCTCAGAGCAGGCCAGATTATAACTACCTTGGCATTGATATTGAGATTCTTGCAGTGGCCAAAGCTAACCGCCTAATTGCTCCATTAAAGCCTAAGAATGCTAGACTTTTGAACTATGATATTTCTAAAATTTATGATTATTTTGCAGAAAATGAAGCTAGCGAAATCTTTATAAACTTCCCTAATCCTTGGCCAAAAACTCGCCATAACAAACGTCGTCTAACTCACCCTAGACAATTAATTCAATATAGAAAAATATTGAAAGACTATGGTGAAATTTGGTTCAAGACTGATGATCAAGAGCTTTACGAAAAGAGTTTAGAATACTTTGAACTAATGAACTTCAAGATTCTTAACTCAACAGAGAATCTAGTAACTGATTCCAATCAAGACCCTCGATCTATCCTCACTGAATATGAAGAACGTTGGAGAAATGATGGTATTAATATCAAAGCTATTTATGTACAAAAACTTCCTGGAAACGAGGAAGAACTAGCTGAAATTGCTAGAAACTACAAAGATGAAAGAGATCCAAAGTTCCGTGATTAGATAGCTTATAAATAAGTAATTTTCACCTTTCTTGAACAAGTAACTCTCATCTGGATTTTTATCTATTACAAACAATAAACCCTTTAGGTGCCGAAGCGAAAAACTCATTTTCAGCGAATCTAAAGGGTTTTTATTTTCACGACGTTAAAAAGATACGGTTCTAGAACCTACCTACCACTCAGCATGTTGAAATCCATCAAGTTGTCTTCCAACTCATTTAACTTACGTAGTATAGCTTGACGTTTTTCTCTATCCATATCACTGCTATCAATCTCTCTATCTTCAATTTCAGCAAGCATTAACTTAATCTTATCAATCTGTTTATCGAGAAGAGCTCTCTCTTGCAACTCGTTAGCCTCACTAACTTCATGCATATCAATCTCGTCTAAGTCATTGAAGTTCAAATCAACGTATGAGTGCAAGCCTGGTGTTTCAACTTTAATATCTAGCTCAGTTTGAATCAAATCTCTGAGAGGGTACATCTCATCTTCCTCTCCATGAACAAGGAAGATTCTATTAGGCTTACGTTCGTATTGTCCCAACCACTCCATAATATACGCTTGGTCAGCATGGGCACTAAAGCCTGGCATATTATAAATCTGGGCATTATTAGCAATCCAATCACCAGCTAATTTAATTTTATCTATACCATCTGAAATAAGTCTACCTGCAGTTCCTTGAGCCTGATAACCAACGAATATGACAGCATTCTTCTCATCCCAGAGATGATGTTTCAAGTGATGAACTACCCTACCACCGGTAGCCATACCACTTGCAGAGATAATGACTTTTGGTGAACTATCAGTATTGAGAGCCTTTGACTCTTCAACTGTTTTTGTGTAAAAAAGATTAGGGAATGCAAAAATATTATCGCCACTACGGATTAATTCTTGCGCTTCAGCATGCAAAATATTAGTGTTCTCTGTAAAAACTTTTGTAGCACGAACTGCGAGAGGACTATCTACAAAGAATTTAATTGGATTGCTCTGGCCTCCATGGGTTAGTTCGTAATGTTTGTTTAACTCATAAATAATCTCTTGTGTTCTTCCTACAGCAAAACTTGGAATAATTACAGTACCACCTTCTGAGGTTACCCTCTCAATTGTGCTCATTAAATTCTCTAGAGAGTCGCCATAATTCGAATGCAATGTATTTCCATAAGTTGACTCCATAATTATATAATCTGCTGAATCTATATACTCTGGATCATTGATTAAGGAATGACCTTTAACTCCCAAATCTCCCGTGAAAACCAATTTAGCAGTCTTATCATCTTCCGTTACCCAGATTTCAATAATAGCAGAACCTAATATATGACCAGCATCTCTAAATCTAACTTTTATATTTTCACTTACTTGAAAAATCTCACCATATCTGTATGTTTCGAAGAGACCCATAGCTTTATCAACATCTGCTTGCTCGTACAACGGTTCAATCAAAGCTTCTCCCTTACGCTCACGTTTTCGATTTTCCCATTCTGCATCCGACTCTTGAATATGGGCTGAGTCAGATAACATTATTTCGGTTAAATCTTTTGTTGCTGGAGTCGTATAAATCTTACCGTTAAAACCTGCTTTTGCTAACTTAGGCAATCTACCACTGTGATCTATATGTGCATGTGACAGAATAACAAAGTCAATCTCGCTTGCCGCAAAGGGTAATTCCTCGAAATTTAACTTTTCTTCTTGTTTAGAACCTTGGAACATTCCCATATCCAACAGGAACTTTTCCCCATTCTTAGTCTCAATCAAGTGATTAGACCCAGTTACAAATCTTGCTGCTCCATGAAAATTGATTCTCATTTATTCTCTTCCTCTCTCGTTTATACCATCTGGTCTTTCCCTAAACTCACTTGGAGTTGTTTCCATATTCTTCTTAAAAATTCTCCTAAAATATGCAGGATCTTGATAACCAACCAGGTATGAAATCTCATTGACAGATAAATCTGTATTATCCAACAAAGAACTAGCTTCCTTCATCCTTATATAGGTCAAGTACTCAGTAAAGTTCATACCAGTAAGCTCACGTAACTTCTCTGATGCATAAGAATCACTGTATCCTACAGCATTACTTGCCGAAACAAGATCGACAGACTCTCTGAAATGCTCTCTAATATATTCCAATAAACTTTCGCCGGCGCCCATATGACTGTTAGGAACGGCTGATTTAACAATATTTGCGCAACTTTCTTTAATTGAACTCCTAATTATACGGAGTAGATTATATAAATTGAGATATTTATTACAAAAGTTCTCATAAACATCCAATCCTAGAATCCAGGAAAAACTCTGCTCATCGTACAATTCTTTTTGTCTGATTAAGAACAATGAATTTAGATTAAAGGCTTCTCTAATTGTCAGAGTATTAGTAAATATTCTCTGCATCATTCAATGAAATCGCATTGTTCATTAAAGAAAGCAATGCATAATATACATCACCAATTCTCTTATAAAACCAAAATAAATTGTCTGGATGTGCATCTCTATAAGTTATCTTAGGTCCTTGTTTCGTTGGGCTCATAAAAAACTGCCATGACAATTTATAGGCATTCATCAACTTGAGCTTGTAATTATCATTGCGTTTATTTATCTCTTGGATACCAATACCTTTGAGTGATTCTGAATACTTATAAGACTGGTTAAAAATCCAAGCATGGTCAACAAGATAGACCCAAGTACAACTCGTTAACTGACCATATAAACCAGGCTTAAGGTCTATTTCTGCCTTAATTTCAGCTCCATTACTCACGAGGAAAATAGGATTCTCATAGTTTTTTAGTTCATTTCTTAACTTTGAGAGATCGTTATTTCTAATCCAGTCAATTAAATTGTCATTTTTTAGAATTATATCTCTCTCCCTATGAATTTTGATTCTGACATCATTAAGTGCTCTAATAAATCTATCTTTATTTATAGGCTTCATCATTAAAGCCTCTATTCCTAGCTCTATCCCTCTTTTTGCTGAGGAAAAATCCGGATGCCCTGAAACCAAAATACTTTTTGTTTCACTAGAAAGTTCATTAACTTTTTCAATTAACTCTAAACCATTTTTAGAACCAGCATGTACATCTGTAATTAACAAGTCCAAGCTTTGACCATCCTCTAAAAACTGAATTACTTCTTGTGCATCCTTTGAGAAAGATAATAAATTGAAACCACAAGCAGCCCAATCCACACCATTAAGTGAGGACCTAAGCCCTGATCTAGAATCACCACAAACTATAATATTTAGCAAATTTTCCATATACCCCTGTTCTCATAAATGAAATAACTGACTTCAGCAGAGCAATATCAATTAATTCAAGTCAATTTAATCTCTGAATAACTCTCACTAACTAGTTCTTCGCTATAGGCTAATTTGCATCTAGCATTAAGTTCGCCTGCGAAAATCCAATATAGTATTGCAATATAATTTATATTATACAATATGCGTGATTCTACGAAGTCTACTAATAAGATAGAAATAAGAACAGCATAAAGTATCAAAGCCTCTAAGCTCAAATAGTGTTTTTCATTAAACTCATTAATAAACCTTTGTATAATATCTAAATGTTGTAAGAATAAAAATAAAACAAACAGCAATAAACCTAAGATCCCTGATGACCCTAAGGCAGAGAAAATCACACTATGCACTTCACCAGCAGCAAAATGTTCTCTTATGTTTTTGTCAGTAATTTTTGCATCAATCTCTTTAATCAGTCCATCATGAGATAAACCTACAACAGGAGAATCTTGCACAAGTTCAAGTGTTTCCTCCCAGAATAATAACCTACCACTACCCTTATTAATCTTTTTGCTTTCAGCTTTTCTACCTGAACCAATTTTCCCCATCTCTTCTATACTCAGGAAAAATTTGGCTTGCTCAGGTTCTTCATCTAAACTAAATAAATGATTCCTTACACCTGCCATGTTAGAAGGCACCTTAGAAAGCATATTCGAGTAAAGTTTGTTTCCATAAAACAACAGACTCACAATAGTAAGTGCAGCTAGAATCGCTATGCCTAAGTTTTTAAGCTTCAGAGTATTCAAGTTTTTCAGGTCTGGATATTCAAATTCCCCTGCAGAATTCTTAATTTTATTCATCTGACAGTTAAATATAAACCCACTACTAACTAGGAATATAAAGATATAGCTTACTGTTATTACTGCTCTACTCTGGGCTAAAATTATATAAGTATATTGACAAAAAATATTCGTAAGCAAAAATGTGCTTTTTAATTTATCAGACAAATTTCTTTGAGCAATTTCATCTTTAGCAACGTGAGCACGATGACCTAGCTTTTTGTATTTTTCACAATCTAAGTGAATTAAATATAAAGAAAAACTTGAGCTTATTAATGCAATTAATGATCCCCCATTAGGATTATAGACTCCCCAGAGTCGATTCGAGTGTATATCAAAACCTATTTTATATGTATCTCTAACTGTATACGCTATACCAAATGCATACATGAATAATGAAAGCAGGGTCAAGACAAAAGTCGCTGTTACCGTACCCACAGCAAGTCTCGAAAACATTCTTTTGCCAAAATAATTTTTATTACTATGTGTATTTAGCGGATTGTAAAATAAGAAAAACATGACAAACATATAGGAAATACTCTGTAAATTCTTCCACACGTCATATTCTAGATTAAACAAAATAGAAATAATATTTACTATTAAGAACAAAGAAAGTAGTATTTTCTGTAGATTTCTAGTGGCGCTTAATTCACTTATGTTTTGCCACATGGAACTAGAATTATCACGTTCTATACTAGATTTGCAATACAATAAGCCAAAACCAATTGCAATCATTATCCAATTTATAACATTGGTAAGCCCCGGGAAAATTCTCATATCATTAACTAATCCAAACAAAACTGCGAAAATTGTATAATACGCAAGTGCTAGTTCAAATCTTCGTTCTAGATTAGTTTTGGCTACAGACATTAAATGCTCCATTCCTGCAGGTAAAAGTTAAAAACACCTACAATAATGTTACCTGTATTATAACATTTTAAACTTATTTCCTAGTTAAAAACTTGACTCAATTTCGAAAAGCTTAAAAACTTATTACAATACACTATTAAAATTAAGTTCTTCCTTCATACTTTCTTTACTAAGATCTTGTAGTATTCCCATAAAGAACCAGAAGAATAACGACATAAAGTTCATGGTATAAAGCAAACGTGTCTCGACTAAATCAATAATAATAAATGCAATAACTAATGCATAAATTATTATCATTGATAGATTCAACGAATGCTTCAACGTGTACTGTAGATAAAACATTTTGATTATGCTTAAATTTTGCAAGAAAAAATAAATCATAAAGACTATTAAGCCCAAAAGGCCTGAGGCTCCAACAATAGAGATTAATGAACTATGAATTCCACCAGCCTGAATTTCTGCTTTAGCTGTTGGTGATTCTACTGCTGCAGTGACTTCCTCTATAACTCCAGAGTATGAAACTCCTACCAAGGGTTTATCATTGAGGAGCTTAATTGTCTCCAGCCAAAATAATATTCTTCCCCTACTTGGATCAATCAATTGAGCTGCTGTGCTTCTCTCTGGAGAGATCTTCTTCAAAGCATCAGATCCTATAAATATTCCTGAGTTCTTATTTTTAATTCTAAGATTCAAGCTGTTGTCAATTATTTCAAAAGCACTATCAGTATCTACAGGTATTCTCATTAAATATGGTTTTACAAAAACAGTACTGCTAATAATCAAAACCGATAAACATATCGAGAGTGCTGTTGAAATTGCAAAAGCTTTTGTCTTATCACCCGAAAGTCTATTCTGATCACGTTTTTCAAATTCACCCAACTTCTGGCGCATTATTTTAATTTGCAAATTATATAGAGCAGCTAATATTACAAAGAATATAAAGACTGCTAATCCAATCAGTGCAGATCTACTATGAGACAACACGATGTAAAAATATTGAATCACAATATTTACTACGTTAATTACTTTGGCTGTTTTCCGATCTGCGTATGCAATGAAATACAGCGAAAAAGCTATACTAATAATTGCCAAGGCTGCACCTGCATTAGGATTGAAGAATCCCCACAATCTGTTGCTCGTGTTATCAAATCCGATAACATAGACCTGATTCACCTGAATTCTTATTCCCAGGATAAACATAATCAAACTGAGTATATTTACAGTCATAGTAAAAACAACTAGAAATGCCCCTAGCTTTTTGAAAAAACTTTTCTTATGTTCCAAGTTATTAGTTCCAATGCGGTCATAAATCAAATAAAACTGCAGAAACATGTACATTAAAGTTTGTAGGTTTGCTCCGGTATTGTATTGATGATTCAGAAATACAGATAGCAGATTCAAGCACCAAAATACAGTCAGAACAATTAATTCTTTATCCTCTGAGAAACTAAGGCGCCTTTTCTTATTCTGTTCGTAAACACTAGTCTCCGCCGAAGTAAATTTATTAATTACCAAAAGCATACCAAAAGAGAACACAACAACATTTATTGTACTAACAATAAATGCATAGTCATGAGCTTCATTCAGTAATGAACAGAACAAAAGTATCCAGAAATATAAAGAATAGATTTTAAACTTACTAAAAGTTGTTTTTACATTCATGATAGATTCCAAAGATTACAATTTAACTTAAACTGTTACTCTGTAGATTACTCTCCACTCTCCCAATTAATCTCTCTTGAACAAGTCACGAGTGTAGACTTTTTCTTTAACATCAGCTAGTTCTGCACTATATCTATTTGTAACAATTATATCTGACATATTTTTAAACTCTTCCAAATCATCAATAATCTCATACTTATAGATATTATCTTTTTCTTGGAGCATAGGTTCATAGAGCACTACTCTGACGCCCTCTGCTCTTAGTCTCTTCATTATCCCGAGAACTGAAGAATGTCTATAGTTATCTGAACCAGATTTCATAGCGAGTTTATAAATACCGACAACTTCTGGCTTGTGACTAAGAATCTGTTGAGAAATATAATCCTTACGTGTTCTATTTGACAAAACAATTGCAGATATAAGCACTTCTGGGATATCTTTATAGTTAGCTCTCAATTGTTTAGTATCTTTTGGCAAGCAGTAGCCGCCATAACCAAACGAAGGGTTATTGTAGAAGTCACCAATTCTAGGGTCTAAACTTACGCCTTTAATAACAGCTTCCGCATCTAGATCTTTAACCTCTGCATAGGTATCCAACTCATTAAAATAGGCTACACGTAGGGCTAAGTATGTATTTGAGAAAAGTTTAATTGATTCAGCCTCACTTGATTCTGTAAATAATACAGGAATATCTTCATCAATAGCACCTTCTTGCAAAAGCTCTGCAAAACGCACTGCCTCAGGAGTCTTGCCTCCAACAACAATACGAGATGGGTGCAGGTTATCATAGAGTGCTCTTCCCTCACGCAAAAATTCTGGAGAGAATATAATATTATCAGTAGAAAACTCTTTACGAATTCGTTCTGTATATCCTACTGGAATTGTAGATTTAATTACGATTGTGCTATCTGGTGCAAACTCAAGCGCTTCTTTAATAACAGCTTCAACAGATTTTGTATTGAAGAAATCTTTGTCGACATCATAGTCTGTAGGAGTTGCAATAATTACATAATCGGCTCCTTTATAAGTTTCTTCCTTATCCATTGTTGCTCTCAGATTCAAACTTTTATTTTGTAGATAGTATTCTATGTCTGCATCAACTATAGGTGAAATCTTCTTATTTACCATATCTACTTTTTCAGCCATTAGATCATTGGCCACAACTTCATTGTGTTGTGCTAAAAGAACAGAAATTGATAAACCTACATAACCTAATCCTACAACTGCTATTTTCATATTTTTCTCCATATTG
>QWCJ01000298.1_pt1 | contig 24083 bp, 19 predicted proteins | sample 1972501 | NCBI WGS metagenome assembly QWCJ01 (sample SAMN09866711, study PRJNA288562) | Human vaginal metagenome isolate term2_vaginal, whole genome shotgun... | isolation source: vagina | host: Homo sapiens | place: USA: California
CCGAGAGATGCAGACAACCTCTCGCTACGCTTCGAGAACGTCTGCATCTCTCGGCGAGGGGGGGACTCTTTTATTGCACTTCGTTTTGGAACTTACGGTGAAAAACGAGGCTCCCCAACATGTCGTTCCACAACAAAAAAAGGTCAATTCTAACCCACTCTCTATGTTTTGAGGCGCGGTGTTTGCTCGGCGCGAGAGACGATTAAGGCCTATTGGCAGCGTGTATACGGCCTAAAAGTCAAGCCATTAACACCTAAAGGGCACGCGATTGGTGCTTAATCGCTCGGCCAATAGATACCAATGGGGCGCCACTCAAAATTCATTGGCATCAAAAACATGCTGAGAAATTCATAAAAATCTATCTGCCAATCACTTGCGAAACCCTCCCATTTTTTGCGTATTTACGAGCGAGGTGTCTTACATTTGCAAATACGCGAAAGATGAGCAAGGTTTTGTCATTTTTTTTCAAACATAGGATAGCTTGGGCAAAGGCACGCCCAAACATGCTCACTTGCCAACGCAGCCCATGCACCCATGCGCGCCACAGGCTCACCTTGGAGCTCGCGCGCGCTGTCTGGATGTCATTTAACCTCTATGGCATCTATGGAGCGGATAGCTCCCGTAAGCGGGTCGAGCAGTAGACGCGATGATTGTTTCTTGCCGAAGAGCGCGCCACTGAGTTTCTCCACCACACCAAACTGTGGGGCCATCAACTCGAAACGGTCCACGGTCTCGCCCGCGGTGCCCACCGTAAGGGTTATTTTAGAAGGCACTGACACACGCAGCCCTATGTCGTTTTTGTCTTTTTTCTTTTCGTCATCGGCAGGTGTGGCCACGCTCGCGGTATGGTTGTCTCGCACGTCCACGTAGTAAGGCTCGCCCGCCAAGTCGTCGTTATCCACCAAACCGAGCCAGCGCGACAGACGGAAGAGCACCTCGCGCCCCTCCGTGCGAGGCAGATAGTCCACGCTCACCCATGCGGTGTCACGCGTGGTAGTGCCCTCGAAAAGCTGTGTCAAAGCACGCTCCTGCGTGTCGAGATTGGCGAGCATGGTCTTGAGCTGCGCGCCATCCTTGGGCATGAAGTCTGCCTCGCCACGGTTCAGGGCGTTCCTGCTGTCTCGGATGTCGTATATCTCGCGCGCCGTCAGCTCCGCCATCTTGGCCATGCTACCCGCGTTGAGAATATCCTCCGACATGTAGTCGGTGGGGTTCAGGGGCGCCGGGCGAGGTGCCGGGGTGAACGTTTGGGGCGAGACGTCGTCGGGGCGAACGTCGGCATTGATGGCCAACAGCACGCCTACGCGGTCTCGGCTCACTTTGCGAACGCTGTGCTTGCGGTCTATCGTGAGCGTGAAACGCTTGGCGGTGTCGGGCACAGCCACCTGCGTCATGTCAAGCCCGATGAGCCTGTAGGTGGTGGCTGACTGCTGCGGTGCGTCTACCTTGAAATACTGGCGGGCGGCCGGGCTGATATACGGTCTTTTCCACTTTTACCGTGAAGCGAGCCAAGGCTTGGGGCAGATAATAAGTGGTGCCCTCCACGGTCTGTGCGGAGCAGGGCAGGCATTGCAACACGGCCGCGCAAGCGATGGCGCAGCATGCAACGAGCGGTTTGGGGAAATGAAAATGTCTCATAATCTTTTTTCTTTTGGGGGATAGCTGGCATTCGCAGGCAGATTGCCCATGACGTGTCACTCTTCCAATTGCATGAAAGCCTTGGGCAGGTATGTTATGATATCGGTGGCCACGAGGCTCTCCTTGCCCACGTCTTTGGCCGCCAAGTCGCCAGCAAGGCCATGCAGATACATGCCCACGGCGCAGGCGTTGACACGGTTATAACCTCGCGCGAGCAGGGCGGTGATAATGCCCGTGAGCACGTCGCCACTACCAGCGGTGGCCATGCCGCTGTTACCGGTGCCATTGAACAGTACGTGGCCGTTGGGCAAGCAAAGAGCCGAGTAATGGCCTTTCAGCAAGATACAGGCCTCCAATCGTTCGGCCAATCGCTGCGCTTGCACGAGCCGCTCACCGTCGCTGTTGCTCACGGTGCCTGTCAATCGGTCCAACTCTTTGGGGTGTGGGGTCATGATAATACCCTTGGGCAACTGTTGCAGCCACGCCTGATGGTTGGCCAAGATGTTCAAAGCGTCCGCGTCGAGCACCACGGGGCACTGCGCACGGTTTACCTGACCGATGAGGGCGATGCCCGTATTCTCGTTGGTGCCTATGCCCGGCCCTATGGCCATCGCGTCGAAATCGTCGGTGTTGACACCCTCGGAGAAATAGGTCTCGTCGCGATCAAGCTGCACCACAGCCTCGGGCACGGCCACCTGCATGATGGCGCAGTTGCGCTTGGGCGTGTGCGCCGTGACCTTTCCCACGCCCGATCGCATGCAGGCGCGAGTGGCGAGGATAGCGGCGCCGGCCATGCCATGACTTCCGGCTATGATGAGCGCGTGCCCCATGTCGCCCTTGTGGGCGAAGTCGGAGCGGGGCAGGAGCATGGAGCGTATCTCGCTCTCCTCAAGCACACGGTGCGACACCTCGGTATCGCGAATATAGTCGGGACTAAGCCTGATGTCAAGCACGCGCAGCCGGCCAATGTATTGCTGGCAGTCGGCAAAAAACATAGACAGCTTCATCTGTTGCAACGAGAGCGTGAGATCAGCCCTGACAATGTTGGCGCGGATGTTGTAGCTATTGTCCTCGCACATCAACCCTGACGGCATGTCCACGCTCACCACCTTGCAGGCGCTCTGGTTGATATATTTCACCAAAGAGGCAAAGCCTCCCATGAGCGGCTTGTTGATGCCGGAGCCGAAGAGAGCGTCTATCACAAGCGTCTCGGCCGACAGCTCGGGTGGGTCGAAATTGAGCGAGATCTCATTAAAAGCCGACAGCCGCTTGCAGTCTATCAGCCGTTGGCGGTTGGCGGCACAATCCTCGGAGAGCTTGTTGTGAACGTTGAACAGGTATGCACTTACGGTGTAGCCATTCTCGGCCAACAGGCGAGCCACGGCCAAACCGTCACCCCCATTGTTGCCCGGACCAGCGAAGACCACCACCGGCGAGCGGTCGGTCCACTCGTCCATGATGGCGCGCGTGATGGCCTTGGCGGCCCGCTCCATAAGGTCTATAGACTTGATGGGCTCGTGCTCTATGGTATATTTGTCAAGCTCACGTATCTGAGCGGCGGAAAATATCTTCATAACAGTGCAAAGATAAAAAAAAGATTGCGATTGGATAGCCAATGGCACCGTATTTTTAGAAATAAAATAAAAATCCTCGCTCCAGCCCACCCTTTGTCGCTTCTTTTTAGTAATTTTGCACCAATCAAATCATGACACCATGAGTATAGTACAAATCAGGGATAAATCTTTTCGCACTTTTATCCCCGAAGATGATATTTTGAGACGCGTAAAAGACGTGGCCGAAAAGATAAACCATGATTTGGCCGACAAGAACCCGCTGTTCTTGGCCGTGCTCAACGGCTCGTTTGTCTTCGCCGCCGATCTCATGCGCTTCATCAATATCCCCTGCGAGATATCGTTTGTGAAGCTTGCCTCTTATCAGGGCACGGCCTCAACGGGCGAGGTAAAAGAAATTTTTGGCGTGAACGAGGACCTGCAAGGGCGCACGGTGGTTATCGTCGAGGACATCGTGGACACTGGACGCACCATGAAACGCATGCTCGAATCGCTGGGCACACGTGGGCCAGAGTCGTTGCATATCTGCACGCTACTGCTCAAACCCAAAAATTTGGAGGTGCCACTCAACATAGAATATGTGGCCATGGAAATTCCCAACGATTTCATTGTGGGCTACGGTCTCGACTACGACCAGCAAGGACGCAACCTGCGCGACATCTATGTCGTGGACGAATAACGTCTTCGGGGCAAGGGGCGAGGGCTCGCCCCACGTGCCCAATAGGCGCGCGAAATGGCAAGCATAAGGTGTGCCAAGCGCGCGCAAGCATGCTAACGCACATGCGACAACACGATTTTAACTATCATTTTATAGGATAATGAAGAATATTGTAATTTTTGGCGCGCCCGGCTCAGGCAAGGGCACGCAGAGCGACAAAATCATTGCCAAGTATGGCTTGGGCCACATCTCCACCGGCGACGTGCTGCGTGGCGAGATCAAGAAAGGTAGCGAGCTGGGCAAAACGGCCAAGGCCTATATCGACAAGGGACAGCTCATCCCAGACGAGTTGATGGTAGACATTCTCGCCAGCGTGTACGATGGTTTTGGCAAAGACCACAAGGGCGTGATTTTCGACGGCTTCCCCCGTACCATTCCACAAGCCGAAGCCCTGAAGAAGATGCTCGCAGAGCGCGGACACAAGGTGGCGGCGATGATAGAATTGGACGTGCCCGAAGACGAGTTGATGAAGCGATTGTTGCTCCGCGGACAGCAGAGCGGGCGCAGCGACGACAACGAGGAGACCATCAAGAAGCGTCTCAACGTGTATCACAACCAGACATCGCCACTCATCGAATGGTATAAAGGCGAGGGCATTCACCATCATATCAACGGATTGGGCGAGCTGGACACCATCTTTGGCGATATAGCCGAGGTGATAGACAGCCTATAACGGCCACGCGGCGGCTCGGGGCGAGGCGACGCCATCGCCCCAAGCGACCATGCCCTTTGGGCACGAATGGAGGGTGCGCCCACACATACGAACATCATATCACGCTTTAAGAAACAACGGTTATGGACAGCAACTTCGTGGATTATGTCAAGATAGTGTGCCGCTCTGGCAAGGGGGGCAAGGGCTCCATGCACCTGCGCCACGTGAAATACCAGCCCAACGGCGGGCCCGACGGCGGCGATGGAGGCCGGGGGGGCAGCATCATCCTGCGAGGCAACCATAACTATTGGACGCTGTTGCACCTGAAATACCAACGCCATATCTTTGCCGAACATGGCGGTAACGGAGGCAGGGACAAATGTCACGGCACCGACGGCAAGGACGTGTACATAGACGTGCCATGCGGCACGGTGGTGTACAACGCCGAGAACGGCAAGTATGTGTGCGACATATCGCGCGACAAGCAAGAGATCGTGCTGCTCAAAGGTGGCCGCGGTGGATTGGGAAACTACCAATTTCGCACCGCCACCAACCAAGCGCCACGCTACGCGCAGCCCGGAGAGCCGATGCAAGAGATGACCGTCATACTTGAGTTGAAGCTCCTCGCGGACGTGGGGTTGGTGGGCTTTCCCAACGCAGGCAAGTCTACACTGCTCTCCGCCCTGTCCAACGCACGCCCCAAAATAGCCAACTATCCGTTCACCACGCTTGAGCCTTCCATCGGCATCGTGAGCTACCGAGACCACCAATCGTTTGTCATGGCTGACATTCCGGGCATCATCGAGGGAGCCAGCGAAGGACGAGGACTGGGGCTACGCTTCCTGCGCCATATCGAGCGCAACTCGCTGTTGCTATTCATGGTACCCGGCGACAGTGAGGACTCGCGACACGACATCAAGCGCGACTACGACATATTGCTCAACGAGATAGAGAGGTTCAACCCCGAATTGTTAGACAAACACCGCGTGCTGGCGGTGACAAAAAGCGACCTTTTGGACGACGAACTGATAGGCATGCTGCGCGAGACACTGCCCGACAACGTGCCCGTGGTGTTCATATCATCGGTGACAGGCTATGGGCTGGACGAACTGAAAGACGTGTTATGGAAGGCTCTCAACAGCGAGAGCAACAAGTTGCAAGACGCCATCGGCGAAGATGCCATCGTGCATCGTGACAAGGATTGGCAATTGTTCCAATCCGAGCAGCACGCCGAGGGCGTGGACGAAATCGTCACAGTGGACGAGGAGGATATCATAGACTTGGACGACGACGAGATGGACGACATCGACGAGCTTGACGATTACGAAATAGTGGAGCCCGAATGAACACGCCCTCGCCTCAACTTCTCTATTATGACATTGCCCCGGGGGTGACGGCTTTCTCCACGACCCGCCACGGTGGCGTGAGCCATGGCGCCTATGGCGAACTGAACATCAACGCTTATTGTGGCGACGACGAGGGGCACGTGGCTCGCAACCGAGAGTTGCTGGCCAAGAAGTTGGGCCTGCCACCAACCCAACTGATAGTGCCCCACCAAACGCACGGAGTGGAGACACTGGTGGTGGACAACGATTTTTTGGCATTGCCGGCCGAGCGGCGAGCCTTGGCACTTGAGGGCGTAGACGCCGTGATGACCCACTGCCAAAGCGTATGCGTGGGCGTGTCCACGGCCGATTGCATCCCTGTATTGATCTATGACGAGACCCATCACGTGGTGGCGGCGGCGCACGCTGGATGGCGAGGTACCGTCAACCGTATCGTGACAGCCACGCTGGAGCGTATGGCCACGCGCTATGGCACTCGACCGCAAGACGTGAGGGCCGTGGTGGGGCCGGGCATATCGGTGAGAAACTTTGAGGTTGGGCAGGAGGTTTACGACGCCTTCAGGTTGGCGGGCCACGACATGGGGCGCATAGCCAAGCGATATGGCAAATGGCATATCGACTTGCCCTTGTGCAACAAGCTGCAAATGGAAAGCTGGGGCGTGCCCACGGACAACGTTACTATGAGCGGCATCTGCACCTACGAGGCCGAGGCCGACTGGTTCTCGGCGCGCCGATTGGGCATCGCCTCAGGCAGGATATACAATGGATTGATACTAAGATAGAAAGGCATCAATCCAAAAATCAAACTTCAAAATACAAAGCCAGCCACGCTATTTGTTTTTCCTTTGTGACTTGCGGTTGGCACGTTGCTCTCTGTACTTGGCCTTTTGCTTGGCCGAGCCGGAACCATGCGCGCCAGTGACGTATTTCTTTTTCTTGGCCTTGGTTTTCACCTTGTCCGTGTCAGGGCGGTTCTTGGGGGCTGGCTTGAAGTTGATGCCCTCCTCAAGTATCTTGTCAAAATCGTCCATAGTGGTTGTTCTTGGTGTAATATCAAAAGTCAGGCGGCCCATCCTTGTCTGAGAAGTCCGGGCCGCCCACCGGTCTTTTTAATGATGGAACAGGCGCACGCCAGTAAAGGCCATGGCTATGCCATATTTATCACAGGTCTCGATGACATTGTCATCGCGAATGCTGCCACCCGCCTGCGCTATGTACTCCACGCCGCTCTTGTGGGCTCGCTCAATGTTGTCGCCGAATGGGAAGAACGCGTCTGAGCCAAGTGCCACCTTGGTGTTTTGGGCTATCCAAGCCTTGCGCTCCTCGCGCGTGAATGGCTCCGGGCGCTCGGTGAAGAACTGTTGCCACGCGCCGTCGCGCAGCACGTCGTCATACTCATCGGAAAGATACACGTTGATGACATTGTCGCGGTCGGCGCGGCGCATGTGCTCCTTGAACGGCAGGGACAGCACCTTGTCGCTCTGGCGCATCCACCACTCGTCGGCCTTGTTCCCAGCCAGTCGCGTGCAGTGCACACGGCTCTGCTGCCCGGCGCCGATGCCGATGGCCTGCCCATCCTTGACATAGCACACACTGTTGCTCTGCGTGTACTTGAGTGTGATAAGCGCTATCCTCAAATCGCGCGTGGCCTCGGGCGTGAACGTCTTGTTCTTCGTGGGCACATGGTCGAAAAGCGCCTCGTCGCAGAGGTTCACCTCGTTGCGTGCCTGCTCGAACGTCACACCAAACACTTGCTTGCGCTCCACAGGTTGGGGCGTATAGTTAGGGTCAATCTTGATGACACAGTAGCTGCCTCCTCGCTTTGCCTTGAGCACCTCCAACGCCTCGGGGGTGAAGCCGGGCGCGATGACGCCGTCGCTCACCTCGCGCTTGATGAGCAGCGCGGTCTCCTTGTCGCAAGTGTCACTCAGCGCACAGAAGTCGCCATACGAGCACATGCGATCCGCACCACGTGCGCGGGCATAGGCGGTGGCCAATGGGGTAAGCTCAAAATCAATGTCGTCGACAAAATAAATCTTTCTCAACGTGTCGCTCAGGGGCAACCCAACGGCTGCGCCAGCAGGCGACACATGCTTGAAACTGGTCGCTGCGGGCAGGCCTGTGGCGGCTTTCAGCTCCCTGACCAATTGCCAACCGTTGAGCGCATCGAGCAAATTGATATACCCGGCGCGACCATTTATCACCTCGATGGGCAACTCTCCCTGCTCCATGTAGACGCGAGCTGGTTTCTGGTTAGGGTTGCATCCGTACTTTAGCGCATATTCTCTCATTCTGGATAATATTTTAAAATTCTATCGCAAAGGTAGCTAAAAGATTGCAGAACAAGCCCCATCCACCCTCATTTTTTATCATTTGGCTGCACCTCGACATGCCCATGTGCTCAACATCCTCTCTGCCCCAAGCCACAATTGCTGCTACCCTGCCATGAATAGTCCTGTCGTTTAGTTGCGCACGCACACGACACTTGAGCGCAAATATTATTGGGAAAAATTTATTCTTCACATATTTTTAACACGAAAAAGCGTTAACGCATTTGAAAAAACACTAACTTTGCGGTGAGAAAACATAGCGAATACGTTAGTGTAAAAATGAAACGAGATTTAAGACCTCTTATGGTGGAGGTCGGAAAGAAAATGAAACGTGAACCGCACCGCTTGGCCATCGATTTGGACCATGTGGCCGCGGTTCTTTCCAAGCACCATATCAACTTGAACACAGCGTCATTGAGAAAGTTGCGAGATGTCTTGACGGGCAAGCACAAGCTCTCCAACGACACTTTGGACAGATTGGCATTGCTTGCCGGTTTTCAAGATTGGCGAGATCTTCGCGACGCCATTCACGGCGACACCGACGCCTCCATCAACTACGAGGACGACAGGGAGAAGCGGTGAGCGCGTCAAGAAAAAAGCTCACATGAAGGCCTGGCACCCTCAAAAAAAAGCTCAATCCCTGTGTGGAGATTGAGCTTTTTATGGCTTGAAAAGACGCTGTGAGCGCCGTAACATCATTTAGTTTTTAGCGGGAGCAGAACTAATTCTCTCCTTGATGCGCGCTGCCTTGCCTGTGCGTTTACGCAGATAGTACAGCTTGGCGCGACGCACCTTGCCACGCTTGTTCACCTCGATGCTATCTATGGCCGGCGACTCGATGGGGAAAATACGCTCCACACCTACCGTGCCCGACATCTTGCGAACGGTGAAACGCTTCTTCTCGCCGTGACCGCTAATCCTGATTACAACGCCACGATAGAGCTGGATGCGCTGCTTGGTACCCTCGATGATTTTGTAACCTACGGTCACCGTGTCGCCCGCTTTGAACTCGGGATACTGTTTGCCGGTCGCAAATGCTTCCTCAGCAACTTTAATTAAATCCATTGTTTTGAACATTTAAAATTGTTTGTCGTTCCAACCCAACATGGCATGAGAACTCTTCCCTCAACCAGCGGTTAGGCCGAAAAGCGGTGCAAAGGTACAGCTTTTTATTGAATTATAGTTTGATATACGCATAAATTCTGCTATTTTTAACAATCAGTCAATTTTTCCGTGTGTCATGGAACGCCATTTTTTCATGATGCTTCGTGAGTTGACAATTAAAGCCAAGAGAAGAGATACGATTATTAAAAAAAAAACATAACTTTGCACTTGCTTATGGGATCCGCCTCTTTGCACTTGCTTATGAAATCCGACCGCCCCTCTATGTATGTTAAAACAATATAAAAATAGGCCAATCCTTGTTACTTACCATTATTTTCCTGTACATTTGTACTTGTTTATGATTATCATAAAACAATGTATCACACATACCCAACACAGGCATCAATATCAGCACGCATGCTACAACAAATGGGCATGCATTGCGGTATGGTGGCATTAACAAACGTTATCACCCCCCCTGTTTATTAAGAATTATTTACAAGGCTATACTCCATATCCGACTTTTACAATAAGACGGATATATCTCAGCACATGATTTGCACCATAAACCATGTGTCGAGAAAGTGTGTACCTGCAAACAAACTATATAAATTACAACAATACAAAAATTATTTAAAATTATGAGTAAAAATTACAACAACAAGACAAAGCACCGCAGCGCATGGTTTGCGCTTGTGCTGCTAATGATAACGGCGCTGCCTATCACTGCGCAGACCGCAGTAACCAGATTCCAAGTGGGTGACTTGTGGTATGAGGTGGTGGATGCCACGAACCATACCGTGAAGTTGACATACGGAAACGAAAATTTGGATAAGGCGAAAGCAACACAGCAGGTGTTAGCTGATGCAACGGCTGACCTCCCTAACGAGTGGAAAGGCTACAACGGTACGCTGAAGATAAATGCAGTGGACAAGAATGGCAAAAAAGTTGAAACAATAGCAGACGAACGTGCTTATGAATCGGCTACCGGACAGATTTACACCATTACTATTCCAGATAAGGTCAACTATAATGGCAAGGACTGGACAGTCACAGCCATCGGCTCCTATGCATTCATCAATGAAAGAAGAATCACAAAAGTGGTACTTCCTGAAAAAATAGAAGCCATTGAGGATGCTGCCTTTTATCAGAGTGGAGTAATGATATTGAATTTTCCAACAAATCTGAAGTACATCGGTTGGTGCGCCTTCTATAAGAGCAATTTGACACCTTTCTACCTTAAAGAATATACAGGTAGAAACCCCAAAAAAAAGGGGACATGGGAAAGAAAAACTGGTACAGCGATTGATATTCCAGGCTCAACTGCCATAGGCCCCCAAGCCTTTGAGGGAAGCTTTTCAACGTCAAAGTTTAAGTGCCCGAATATAACATTCGTGGGGTATCAGGCTTTTAAGGGAGACAAATTTGATATAACAACACCCATCCCCGCAACAGCGAAGATTGGTGAACAGCCCGAAGATAACAAAATTAAGGCGATGTATAAGAACCTGCCCGCAGGCACAGACCAGCGGTCGGGCGTGGAATCCTTTGCGGAATTCGGTGGCAGTGTAAGTTTGGCTGAAGGTCCAACAACCATCCCGACAGGCATGTTTGAAAAAGCCTTTACCAACTTAGCTAATTTTTTCATTCCCCTTTCTGTGGTGAATTCCATAGACGAAAGAGCTTTCTCAAAAGCTGGTATTCTTAGTTTCAACGCCTTGTCTGAAGTAAAGAGGATTGGTGCAAGGGCTTTCGAAAATGGCGTTATATCAGGTGATTTTGTAATTGATAAGCAAGTTGAGGAGGTAGGCGATGGTGCCTTTGCAGGTAACGTCAAACTGACAGGATTTACCTTGAAGGGCAGTGCCAGCTGCAAGGTTGGTGCGGGAATTCTTGAAGGTTGCCCCAACTTGGAATATGTAGACTTGCGCAATGTAAAAAATGAAGATTTTAAAAAGAACCTGAAGAATTTGTCGCGTGAATTTAATTCGCATACAATCACATCAGGTTTGCCTACCCACACTCTCGTGTTTCTTCCCGACGCACAGGGCATCACCATTGCGGATGGTCAGGACGTGAACTTTGTCAAGAGCGATGGTACATGTACCAAGCTGAGCTTGCAGGATGGCATGGAATACGAGTTTCTTTGTGACATCAAAGCCAATCAAGCAGTTTACAACAGATGCAACATGACCATTAACAACAGAACCATAGATCGTGGTTCCAACACCCCATTAGCAGTTGCTCGTTATGAAGGAGATAATTCTCTAACCTCCTACCGCGACTTCTCTAAGTTTGCTGATGGCAAGCACTGCTTCACCATCTTCCTGCCATACGCCGTGCAACTGCCGCCAGGAATACGCGCATACAAGTTGGACTATAAGTACTCGAAAAAATATTTCACAAATGGTGAGTATTGGGATGAGCAACCTGAGTACCCTTACGGTTATCCAATAGATACACAATTCTATGTTTTCCTACCAATAGAAGACGGCAGCACGCTCGATGCAAACAGGCCTTATCTTCTGCGCATCACCAAAGCAAACGATAAAAACAAAAACTCTAATGCATTTACGGCAAACAACGTGGAGATAGCTAAGTCACCTGAAAAGTTTGACATAGTCAATGGAGGACGCTTAAAGCCTGTTGGCTTTGCCGCCACGAAGCCTGGGCAGTCTTACAGCTTCCAAGGCAGCACCGAGATGATTCCTCCTGAGGCTTATAAAAACGACAAGAATAGACCCTGGGTGTTGAACATAGCAACGAAGAATACCATAAATGGATTTAATCAAGAAATTGATGTATGGAAGCAAATGCTATATGCGGATAAGTCACCTGGTGTCATATCTCCCAGCATACCGCCATTCCGTGGTTTTGTTAATCTTTTGCCGGGTGCATCAGGTGCCAAGAAGTTCATGGTGCTCGATGAAAGCAAGACTACAGGTATCAGCGATGTGACAAATGATGCGGATGCACAGCAAGGCGCACAGCGCATATACACCATGGACGGGCGCTATGTAGGCACCAACTTCGACAGTCTGCCATCGGGCATGTATATCATGAAGGGTAAGAAAACATTAAAGACGAAATAAAGATGAACACCATAGATATAAATACAAACAGCACAGCTGGCGTCAGACGCACCTACCTGTCGCCACGCACCGAAATCATTAAAATGGCTACAAGCAACCTTGTAATGGGTAGTGATGATTCCATCGAAATACCAATAGACACTCCCGGCGCCACTGATGCCAATGGAAAGCAGTGGCAAGGCGACGACTTGGACTCGTGGGACGAAGAGAATGGCAACGATGAAAAGAACTGGGGAAGCGAGTGGTAACGCTCGGCATGCGTGCCGAGCATAGCCATGCAACCAGTGATGACATGAAATAGAGTGGGAGGGAACCATTGGTTTCCCTCCCACTTCGTTTTGCCCCCATGAACGTTTGTTGACATCAAATATTTCCTTACCTTATTAAAAATATTAAAGACACAATAGAATTTCAATCTCAAAAAAACGAGATTAAGTATGTAATCGCTAAAAAATGTTTACCTTTGCACCCGCAAGTCGCTACATCCCCGGCCTTAACATCATATTGAAAGTGTATCAGACTTCATAAAACATAAACCTAATATTCAATGAAAAAGGGAATAATGACAATGCTATTGGCATCATTGGCTGTGATGTCAGCAACCGCACAAAACAAGCCAACAAAATGGATCAACAACGTAAAACTCTCCGGGTATGCCATGACGCAATACCAATATACTGGGCAGGAGGGTGCCAAAGCCAATTCTTTCAACATACGTTTGGGTCGACTAAGCCTCGATGGACGCGCCGACAAAGACTGGTATTGGAAAATTCAACTACAGTTTAACGGCAACACCACTAAATTGGCCACAGCGCCCAAAGTGGTGGACGCATTCGCCGAATGGCAGCGTTACGATTTTTTCAAAGTGAAAGTGGGACAGTTTAAACGCCCATTCACCTTTGAAAACCCCATGAACCCCATTGGCCAAGGCTTTATGAGCTACGCTCAAATCATCATGAAACTGGCGGGATTTACCGATCGCTCGGGTATGCACTCGAGCAATGGTCGAGACATTGGCGTGCAGTTGCAAGGCGACTTCTTGAAAAACGCAAAAGGCCGCAACCTCTTGCACTATCAGGTGGGCGTGTACAACGGACAGGGCATCAACGTCAAAGACGTGGACGAGCAGAAAGATATTATCGGTGGCGTGTGGGTAATGCCTGTGTCTGGCATGCGCATAGGCGTGTTCGGGTCTGAAGGCTCGTACAGCAGAAAGGGCATATGGAAAAACGACCAAGGCAACAATGTCAGTGGCGTGCGCAAATTGCCACAGCACCGCTATGCCATATCGGGCGAGTATAAATTTGACGATTGGACGTTACGCTCAGAGTATGTACATTCCACTGGAAAAGCCTTCAGGACAACCTACAACTCTCCCGCCGACCTCAGCAAGTGCGACGTGAACGAGACACTCGGCAACAAGGCCGATGGTGTATACGCGCTTGTCATAGCGCCAGTAATCAAGAGCAAGCTCTATGCCAAGGCGCGCTACGACATGTACCGCTCTAAAGGCACATGGGGCTCGAGCAAATCGCTCTACGAAGTGGGCGCCAACTATAAATTTAACAAAAACGTTCAGCTCAACGCCGAGTACGCGAGGGTGAACGACCGCTCACTTGCCAACCACAATTACGACATGATCGACGTACAGTTGGACTTCATGTTCTAACAACATGTTCCAACAACAAAACCGCCGGCACGTGTGTGCCGGCGGTTTTGTTGTTGTAGCAATTGTATCTCAAAAAGTATCTATTAACTCTATTTGGACGTCGTCGCTTTCTTGGAGTTGGCGGTCTTGCCTCGCCTACCGGTCGTGGCGGCCTGCTTTTTGTCCACACCCGCCGTTTTACTTAGCTTGGCGGCAGCCTCCATTTTTTCTATTTTGGCTTGCAAACGAGCTATCTCCTTGTCCTTCATAGCAATCTCCTCGCCCTCGTTTTTGATGGTGGTGAGCAGCGAATTGAGCTGTTCGTTGTCGATGTCGGTGGAGTAACGGTCGTTTATGCGAGTTATAAAATCACCCAAGATATTCATATAATTGGTGAACGCATCAAACGCGCTGCTATAGATACCACGGTCTAACCCCACGTTGGATGGTTTGGTAGTCATAAACCTGAAGTTATTGCTGGCCTGCAGATAGTCCCAGTCTTGGTTTATGCGCGGATCGTCGGCAATGCGCACACGCTCCGCCACGCTGTAGAGTTTCTCAAACGCCTCTCGCTGCATGGGATTTCCTAACCAGCAGCTCACGTCACGCTCCTCGTCCACCCAAGACAGCGCGTCGGGCACGTCAAGGGCGGCCACACTCTTGACATTGCGGCAAATTTCTGATGGAGTGGAGAATGTTATCCCTTTGGCTTGGGCAAATTTAGGCAACGCATGGATGAAATCGAGAATGTTTGACGATAACGGTTGTGCAATGCCAAGCGCCGACAGCTCCATGAATATGTTTATCACTTGTGAACCCTCGGGCAGTTTGGCGATAGAGTCTATGTATTGGTCGGCAAACATGGGGTAGCCTTCCCATTCGGCATTGTTAAACCTTAGGCTGATATCATCGCTGCGCTTGATGTCGCGTAGCAGCAACTTGAGCTTCGGGGCCAAGGCGCAATGATACACATAGTGAGCCGACTTCCATCCCAACACATGCTTGGCACCCTCGGTAAGCATGCCTTTAAAGCCCATGTTGGCAGCCATAAGGCCAATATCGTCGCTATAGATAAGCGAAGAGTTGCGCAGCACTGTCGGTGTCTTGCCAAAATATTCCTTGATTTTGTCACATTGCTTCCTGACGTCTTTAGTGAAACACTCACTGTCGATGAGTGACGAAAGACCATGCGAATATGGTTCGGCCAGAAATTCCACGCAGCCAGTTTGGTTCATGGCTTGCAACTTTTCGATAATTTGTGGGGCGTGCATCTCCAATTGCTCAATGCCCACTCCCGATAGCGAGAACGCCACCTTGAAGTAGCCATTGCCCTCCTTGATCATTTCCTCAAGCGTGTTGAGAGCCGGCATATAAGATCGCTCCACAATGTCATTAATGCTTCGCTCGTTCTCGTAATCGTCGTAATAATAATGGTCTGTGCCGATATCGAAGAATCGATACCGCTTGAGATGTATGATCTGATGTATCTCGAAGTATAAGCAAATTGTCTTCATTGGTCTATGCAATTTGATGGTTAAATATTCGTATTATTGCTTCTGCTATTGCGTTTTTCCCTAATTCTTATATTTTGAGAAATGAACCTTGCTAATTATGGATTATCTATTACCAAGCGTGCGCATGTACAGCTGCCTGATCCACGCTCCCACTTTCTCCCATGTGATGCCGGCCACCTCTCGCTTACCCTCTTGTTGCAAATAGTTGAAGAGGCTCTCATTGTGGCAAATGCTGTAAATGGCATCGGCCATGGCGTGGATGTCCCAGTAGTCGAGCTTGATACAGTTGGTTAATATCTCGGCGCAACCGCTCTGTTTGGATATGATGGCAGGCGTGCCACACTGCATGGCCTCCAACGGTGAGATGCCAAAAGGCTCGCTCACCGAGGGCATGACATAGACGTCTGATGCCTTGAGACACTCGTACACCTGTTTGCCGCGCATGAAACCGGGAAAGTGAAAGCGGTCGGCGATGCCGCGCTCAGCCGCCAAATAGATCATTTGCTCCATCATGTCGCCCGACCCAGCCATGCAAAAACGAATGTGACGCGTGCGATGCAGCACCATGTTTGCTGCCTCGACAAAATACTCAGGGCCCTTCTGCATGGTGATACGGCCCAAAAATGTCACCACCTTCTCCTTGTTATTGTAGTCTGACCGAGGTATAGACTCATACTCCTCGCTTAATGGGTACACCGCATTGTGCACGGTGAAGACCTTTCGTGGGTCTTGGTGATACTGGTTGATGACCGTGTTTCGAGTGAGATTGCTTACGCACATGATACAGTCAGCGTGGTCCATGCCATCTTTCTCTATGGAATAGACTGTGGGGTTTACCTGCCCACGACTACGGTCGTAGTCGGTAGCATGCACATGTATACACAATGGCTTGCCGCTCACCTGCTTGGCGTGGATGCCTGCCGGGAACGTGAGCCAGTCGTGCGCATGGATGATATCAAACTCCTCCGTCCGGGCCACCACGCCCGCAATGATCGAGTAGTTGTTGATTTCCTCATGCAAGTTGGCTGGGTAGCCACCAGCGAAATCCATGCATCCAAGCTCGTCAACGTGCATATAGTTGAAATCCGCATATATATGGTCACGGTAACGATAGTAATCTTGTGGGTCCATCACATGCTCCACCCTACTCTTCACATAGTCGTAGTCTACGTTACGATAAGCTATGGGCACGTGGTTCATGGGCACGATGCGCGCGTGCGATCTGTCCTCGTCGCCCCAAGGTTTGGGCAAGCACAGCGTGATATCCACGTCACCTTGGGCGTGCAAGCCTTCCGTGATGCCATAGTTGGCGGTGGCCAAGCCACCATACACATGGGGAGGAAACTCCCATCCAAACATCAATACTTTCATTTGCCTTTCCTCCCGTTAATATTTATATTTTTCCATCTGCTCCAACGAACGCAGTATCTCGGCCACATTCATGGCAAACGACATGGCCCCGCGCCCGTAAAAAGGAGGGTTACCATCAAAAAGCTCAGGCAGCGTGGCTATACAATGATTGAACATCTCATCCTCGTAGCCCACCATTTGGCGCTCTATAAAACTTAGGCGAGAGCCTTTGTACAGTTTCAAGCAAGCCTCTATGAAAAATCCTTCGAGCCAAGGCCAAGCCGTGCCTTGATGGTATGCCCGGTCGCGCTGTATCTGCGGACCCACGTACATGGGATTGTAGCCCCCACTCTTGGGCGACAGTGTGCGCAGGCCTTTGGGTGTGAGCAGCTCCCGGGTGCATATATCGACGACACTCTTGCGCTGGCTTTGCGACAGGGGCGAATAATCGAGCGCGGCCGCAAAAATCATGTTGGGCCTCACGCTCCAATCTGTCTTACCCTCAGTCACGTAGTCAAAGAGATAGCCATGCTCGTTGACGAATGTCTCCACAAAAGCTTTTTGGCAGCGATCAGCCATTCGCTCATAGTGGGCGGCCTCACGCTTGGCGGTCTCGTCGGCCTTCGTGGCATCGTCTCCAACCAAGATGCTGGCGGCAAACATCAGCGCATTATACCACAATGCGTTAAACTCCACTATATAGCCGGTGCGCGGCACCACTGGCCGGCCATCTATCACAGAGTTCATCCACGTCACTGGGCTGTCCGCGCCATCGGTCTTAAGCAGGCCGTTATCATCCAAAAGCAGATTGGGATGTCCTTGGCCTTCTATATATTTAATAATGTCTATGATGAGCTTTCCATATTTCTCACGGCACGCCTCCACGCCTTTGACACGGGCATACTGTTGCATACACCACACGGCCCACAGTGGCACGTCGGGCTGTTCTATCTCATAGAGCTTTACGGTGAGTGGCTGGCCACGCATAAACTCACGCAAGCCCTTCTCTGCCGTGGCCATCACAGCCTCGAAATAGTCGGCCTCTTCAATGGAAAGCGTCAGTCCGGGCAAGGCGATAAAGGTGTCGCGAGCCCGCGCTTTGAACCATGGGTAACCAGCCAAGATGTAGTTGTCGCCACTCTTGTCTTTGTTATGGAACTGGTGCGCGGCGTTGACCAAGCAGTGGAAGAAATTATCACGGGGCGAACGGTCGTCCACTTCTTTGTCGAATAGCGATCGCAACACGCGCGTGTTACTCTTCGAGGTGGACGCGGCAAACACCACGCTGTCGCCCTTGCGCACGTTAACCTCGAAGTATCCAGGCACGTACAGGTCTTCGTTAGACGCATATCCGCGCTCCTGCTCCTTGGGATATTCAATGCCCCGATACCAATCTGGCTCATACACGAAGCTCACTTTGCGAGAGAACTGCATGAAAAGCTCCGGATAGCCGGCGTAGAGGCAAGTCTTGATGCCATTGTCTACCTCTTGATAGTCACGATTGAGCACGGTGTTCTCGTGCGTGAACTGCCGCATGCTGCGAAAAGCCAAGAAGGGCTTGAAGCGCAAGGTGGTGGCCGAGTGCGCGTCTACGAGCGTGTATCTCACCAAGAGCCGGTCCTCGTGGTGCTGAAACACCACCTCCTTTTTCAATATAACGCCACCCACACGATACACGGTGGTGGGCACCTTGTCACAGTCAAACTCGATGATATACTTGTGCCCATTAGGGCTGTAGTTGTTGCCTTGGTACTTGTGCAAGCCAAGATTGAACGCCGCACCGTGTTGCATCACGGTGCAATCGAGCGACGACAGCAATACATGGTTCTCGTCATCAAGCTCGGGCACGGGCACAACTAACAACCCATGATATTTTCTCGTGTTGCAATCCACAATGGTAGAGCAGGCATACGCTCCCGAACGGTTGGTGCGCAACACCTCCCTTGACAGCGATTCTTGCAGGTTTACCATCTGGGCTCGCTCAAATTTTAGATAACTCATAGCAGTTAATTAAGGCTGTTAATGATCATAGTAGGTAGTCATTAGGTGGAACAAGCGGGCCAAAACCCCTTGATTCGCATCTATGCCAAAGTTATAAAAAAGAATATACAGTGCAAAACTTTCTTACAAATATTTTTAAAATTATATCGTTTTTTACTACTTTTACGCACCTATGCGCCCCGCATGAGCCTTGCGCCACTTGCCGGCACCCATCCACGAGTGCAAAAACACACCTAAAGCCACCATATCTCAAACGATTTTTCGTACCTTTGCACCCCGTTAACACCAAGACATGGTTTACAAAGAATATTACAAGTCTATCATCCAGTTGGGGTTTCCTATTGTCATCGGTCAAGTAGGCACCATCGTATTGTCATTTGCCGACACCATCATGATAGGTCACCACTCCACTCCCGAGCTTGCCGCAGCCGCCTTCGTGGGGCAGATGTTCATGCTCGGCATACTCGTGGCCATGGGCTTCGCCTATGGGTTAACGCCATTGGTGGGTAGCAGCTACGGCCGCGAGGACATGGGGCGCATAGGCGCGCTCGCTCGAAACGCCTTGGCGGCCAATACCCTCGTAGCCGCATTGTTGGTAGCCATATACACCGTGCTCTACTTTTTTCTCGACAAATTGGGGCAACCCGAGGAGCTGTTGCCCTATATGCGACCTTATTATATCGTAAACCTCATATCGCTGCCGTTCGTCTGTTGGTTCAACGTTTTCAAGCAGACGGCCGACGGCATGACCCACACCACCATGCCCATGTGGATACTTCTCGGTGGCAACTTGGTCAACATCGTGGGCAACTACGCGCTCATCTATGGCAAGATGGGTTTACCGGAGCTTGGCATCCTTGGCGCGGGCCTTGCCACTATGGGCTCACGCATTGTCATGGCCATTGTCATCGCCACGATATTTTTAGGCGCGCGCCGCTACCGTGCCATTGCCGAGGCTTTCTGGTCGAGCCGCCTCACTGGCTCTGACCAACGAGAACTGCACCGCATGGGGTGGCCGTTGGGCATGCAGATGGGCATGGAGTCGGGCGCGTGGTCGCTGTGCAGCCTTATCGTGGGATGGATAGGCGCATGGTCGTTGGCAGGTCATCAGGTCATGCTGTCTATCAGCCAGCTGTTCTTCCAGTTCTATTACGCCATCTCCGCGGCTGTCGCCATTCGCGTGAGCCTGTTTCATGGGCAGGGCGAATACAGCAAGGTCAAACCCACGGCATGGGCCGGCTTTCACCTTTGCTGCGTGGTGGCACTACTCGTCTCGGTACCCGTATGGCTGCTGCGCCATGAGATAGGTTGGCTCTTCACCGACTCACCAGAAGTGGTGTCTATCGTGGCGGGCGATTGCAGTGCGTGTTCTCCAACTCGCTGCGCGGTCTGGCTAACGTCAAGCCTCTTATGGGTGTGGCTTTCGTGGCCTATTTTGTCACGTCCATCCCCCTGAGCTATTGGTTTGGCATCGGCTTAGGCGGTGGTTTGGTAGGCGTATGGTTCGCGTTCCCCATCGGTCTTCTCATCGCCGGCAGTCTTTATTATTATTTTTTCAGGCGCACCCTCGCACGATTGTGGCAAGGGCGCTAACCTCATCGTTTGCCATCGCCACACCACACGCCTTATGTTTAATGCCCAATCGCAACGCGATGAGGCGTTAAAGCCGACGTCATGAGGTACCAATGACGACACGTCAAGATAACATTTTGACCAAGAAAGCCTCTCCTCAAACACAATATGGCTATATTACAACCTCTCAAAAAAGCTCCCATTTTTATATATTTACGCCACATAGTCACCCTCGTTTTGAAATACATAAATCGCAATCGCCTTTTTTCCCTGCCTTATTGGCCAATATTTTCTCATACACAAAAAAACATAAGCTATTATTTGGCCATATCACAAAAAAGGCATACCTTTGCACACGCTAAACGAATTATTGCCGTTGATGCGACGCAAAAGTTAGCCACGGGGTGTAGCGCAGTCCGGTAGCGCTCCTGGTTTGGGACCAGGCGGTCGCAGGTTCGAATCCTGTCGCCCCGACTCCATTATTACGGCGCATGTCAAATTATGACATGCGCCTTTTGTTTTTCCGTCATAACGACGAGGCGCGCCACCAAGTTTCTTTTAAACTCGATACATGCTCAGCATCGCGTCGCAAGCCCTCGCTGAAGACGCAACGGCTCGGCAGATATTCAATGGTGGAGCAAAAGGCTCGGTAGGCATTCACTTTTGGGGAGATACCGTAGGTCACTACGATTGTGGTAACCATGTATAACCGCAAACAGGATTAAAGACAAGAAGGCATGACGCAGGCGTAAAAGCTCACACGCGCAAATTTCTACCGCACTCAGACGCTTCTTGAAGCCAGCGAAGTTGTCTTCATTCATTCTTCGCTCCCCACTCTTTTCTCCTTACTCCTTATTCTTCATCTTGTAAAATATAATTACTGTTTTTTGATCATTATTTTCGAGTCATCCAGAGCAAAAAGAGCTATCTTTTATTGTCAAAACCAAGTAGAGCGTTACCAAAAATCATAAGAGTGCCGCGATTGGTGCTTTCTCATAGCATGATTAGGCCTTATTGGCAGCGCGGAAGAGCCTCTATCACGCTGCGATTACAACCTTATCAGCCTGCCATTTGATACTCAACAGCAGACCACAAAATAGGAGAATAAAGGCTGTTTTTTAAAAGATGCTGGATGTCAGTCATTTACAAAATATCGCAGTTTTTGCGTATTTCGGACGAAGGCAAACTTATTTTTAAATAAGCGAATTTGAGAGGGTTGTTTGTTCAAATAATTGACTATTTCCAATTTTTCAAGAACCGCGTTCGGGACAAGCAGGTTTTTAAGGAGATAAACCGAAAACGAGTAAATATTCTGTCGCTATCTTGAAGCGTACACACGCACCCATTCGCCGTCACCTACACTGTACATGGCGAGCGTCTACTCAAAAAACATACGGGCATTTATTGTGGGTTAATCTCAATAGCAAAATGAAATGCCATACTTTTTCTACTGAGCCGAGGCTGTACCTTAACAGATGAATTGAACTTTCTCTATATTTGTCTCGCACCATTTTTCCGAAAATAAAACGTTAAGAGAGTGCCAGACCCTAATTATCAAATCCTGTTGCGTTAATCTGCTGCAATTCGGCGGTTATTCCAGAGATTTTCAGTAATTTTGTCATAGGAAAACGTAGCGTAATCGTTCATAATACTTTATTATACAGCACTTTAAAGGAATGATGAAAATGCTAATTGTAGAATCTTTAACAATTTGTAAATCTTTAAATTCACATTAATATGAAAATGAAAAAAACTACAATCTATTTACTATCATGCGTGCTTCTTTTCCTTGTTTCTTGTGCATCATCAAACAGCATAACAACTGTAGCAAAAGGCAATGACGTGTCAAAATATAAATATGTTGTGTTTGGTAATAAGGATGATGGTGATGCTGAGTTAGCAGATATTCTTATGTTAGTGCAGAACGACATTTCAAAGAAACTTCAAGTCGTATCTTCAGAAAAAGCACATTCTCTTGTCAATCAGGGAGAAAAGGTATTATCTCCCAAAATCAGTGTTAAGACTGAAAAATGGGATGGAGGGCACACCTATATCTCCATCAGTTTCTATGATTACAGTACAAATCAAAGCATAGCAGTTGTCAAATCAAGTGGAATCGGTTTGTCCATTTCGCAGGATCAAAAAATGGCGTACAAAGCTTTGAAGAAGGAACTGGATAAGACCTTCAAGCAGTAAACTCATTCGCTGAATTATGAAGAAAAGTATAAATGACATCACATTATTCAGATACTTGTTTTGTCTTGACAATAGAGATTTACCTCAAAGTATCTTGAATTGGTGCAAAAATATAGGCAGTGTTGTTGAGGAAGATAGAGAAAATGCTATCAGGGAACTATCTTGTATAAGAGGAAATTGTCGGAACTTAGTCGTGTTTTCCAAGACATTCATAAACACTATGGATAAGTCTTATATGAAGTTCACTCAATTTCATATGGATATACTCAAAGAATTAGTTAATGAGAATGGAATTGTTCGTAGCCCATATTTTGTGGAGGGATGTTATGTTGTGTATAGTGTAAAAAATGGATGCTTGTCATTATGGATATTCCAAGATAGTCTTGACAAGTACCTTTCTATTCCAACATATTATATCTGTACGTCACCAAAGGACAAAATTAATGGTACAGGACATCAACTTGATTGCATGGTTATCCCTTTACTGGATAATTGCTTGGAAGTCAATATCAGAGACTATATAGATATGGTCTTAGATTATTTATGTTTAAGACAATGGGCAGAGGTTCAGCTGGGAAAGGTTTCGACTACAGTAAGGAAGGAAATAAGGAAGAATAAGAAGACAAAAACTGTAGCAGAGCCTGGGCTGGAGTACTATTTATTTGATAGCAAATGGTACACGGAAATATCTAACGATGAATCTTTTCAAGTTAGTGGTCATTTTAGGTTACAGCCATACGGTGATGGAACAAGAAAACTTATATGGATAAACGAATTTACAAAGAATGGCTATCATAGAAAGGCAACGATTGACAAGGTTAAGGATGGCGAGGTCACATTAGAATAAAATATTCAAGGAATATAAAGTAACGCTTATACTTAATCTGAGGACAAAATCAATTAAAATATGATACAGAACGTAGATATAAAAGGGGTATGGTGGTTTCCTGACAATCCTGGTCAAAAAGTAGCAGAACGCCTTTTGTAGAGTTCCAACTGCATGCCGAGGTCGGATGATTCGTTATAGGCGTCCCAGCTGACATGGTCCACGTAGGTGTAACCGCTCACGATGCTGGCACCGATTTTCGCACCGAACTCAACCGTGGCCTTCGCCTTGCCCCTGACAATGAAACGGAGATGCGGCTGGTAGATGCTGATGATGCGATCGGCACATCTGCGGACGTTCTGCTCGAACATCATTTTTTGCTGTTCATACATCTTGAACGCTGCCTGAAGACATTTGTAGTCATGGCGGCTGAAGCAAGCAAGAAGTGTGCTTGACTGTTTGCCCAGGAAATCAAGAAACAGCTGGAAGTCTGCCTGCAGGCATCGTATCTGGATCAGTTTTGTC
>QWCJ01000199.1_pt1 | contig 24071 bp, 24 predicted proteins | sample 1972501 | NCBI WGS metagenome assembly QWCJ01 (sample SAMN09866711, study PRJNA288562) | Human vaginal metagenome isolate term2_vaginal, whole genome shotgun... | isolation source: vagina | host: Homo sapiens | place: USA: California
GATTGTTTGTTGGCCACGTGCCAGTACAGCGCGCCGGGTGCGACTCCGAGGTTGGTGGCGACTCGGCGCATAGTGACATCAGCAAGGCCGTATTGGGTCAAAAGCTCAAGGGCGGTGGAAACGATAGCGTCGCGAGAAAGGTGCACACGACCAACTCTACGCGGCAAGAGAATACCCTCGTGAGGCTCACAGGAAGCTTCAAGGCGTAGAATATGAATTCTTCAAACAGCGCTTGTTAAGGTTATGTGAGTTGCCCAAGAGCAAACACTGCGTCCCGCGTGGTTTAACCTATCGCTCTCTATGTACATTTAGGAGTTTTCCCTTGTCTTTTCTGACACCTGCCAAGAAGTCCCTCATTGCTGTTGCACTCGTTGCGCCGCTTTCCTTGGCTGCTTGTGGTTCCGATGATGAGAATGCAGGTGACACTGCGTCCTCTGCGGCAAAGACCACCACGACTACGAAGTCTAAGGAAAAGACGTCTGAGAAGAAGACGGAAGAGAAGACTTCTGAGGAGAAGAAGGAGGGGGAGGACAAGAAGGACGGCGAAGAGAATAAGGACGAAGCTGCCAAGCCGGAGGGAGAGAACCCCGAGGCTGCTAACCAGACTCTGGCCAACCCCTTCGAAGAAGGCGCTGATCCTTTCCAGAACATGCCCAAGGTCGAACCGGTTCAGGGTGAAGCTGCCAGCCAGGAGGATATCGACGGTATTAACACCCTAGTACGCGGTATGTATGAGCAGCAGACCATGCGTTCCTTTGTGAAGTACCTCCCGGAGCACACCTGCGCGGCTATCCGCAACGATCCGAACTCCGGCCTCGATCAGGTTGATTACAACCAGGTTCCGGATGTTCCGATGAACCAGCTCAAGGACATGATGGCGGCAGCGGGCCAGGATACTTCCCAGATGGATGGCTTTGACTGGTCCAAGACCGGTGTTGAGTCCATCAACGATGTTGTGGTTAACGGTGACGATGCTTCCGCGACTGTGAACGTCAACACCAGCCAGGGCATGGATAGCTCCACCATGCGCTTCAAGCGTGAGAACGGTAACTGGACCTTCTGCGGCTAGAGAGTATCGTGCCTGGACTGCGTGCTCTTAGCCTTCGCATACCCCGCGCCATTGGATTCGGCGCGGGGTTGCTCGCGTTAGCACTCTTTGGATTCTCTGCAGCCGGCGCCGCGTGGGGACTGTGGCGTCCAGCTCTCAAGGGGCACCGGGTTGAGGATGGCGGCTACGCCTTGAGCAACGTTGCCGACGTGCAATTTGATTCCTATATCACCTTCGTACTGATCACCGGAGTTCTTAGCGCGGCCCTGGGGGCTACTGCCTACGTGCGAGGTGAGCGCTACCGTGGCGTCGGCGTACTGCTGTGGGTGGCTCTGGCTGCTCTGGCTGGCGCGGCATCGTTTTATGTCTTCGGTGGAGCCACCGCCACTTATATTCCCGAGAATCCCGGAGAGTATGTAGAGTTTGTGCCGAAATTCTCGCCGGGTAGTGCCTGGCTGGTAGGGCCGTTTATGGCCATGTTTGCCTACTGGTCCGCGCTATTCATCGATTCGCCTTGCGATGCTGTGAGCGAGAGGGATTCGGAAGGAAATGAGGTGCCGGTCGACGGCGCGCTAGGGCCACGCGACGGGGGAGGAGCCTACCGCCTCCCGTGAGATGTCATCGATGCCGTGGAGTACATGTTTGATGCCGCGGCCGAGGGCGGTGATCAATTGGGCGTCGGAAAGCCCGGCGCCCGTCATAACCGCGTAATCGATGCGTACCTGCAACCCATCAATGTTTGAGTGGCAGAAGGCGGAGGCTGAGTGATTGGTCCGGTTCCAGTCATTGCAAATGAGGAAGATTTTGGAGAACTCGCTGCCCGGCAGGTTGGGATCCCAATGGCCTTTGATGATGAGGCTGGGGCCGGAATCGATGGCGAAAGCAAAGAGGACATCATTGATCCAGGCATAGATGGCCTCGTCAGCATCCGCCTGGAAGCGTGTAATTCCGAGGGCTGGCAAGAGTTCCCCAAGCCGAGCGGTGTCGACGTCGGCGACGGGGCCGTCGAGTTCTGTTTCTTCTTCCGGAGCCGTTGGGCGGGGAAGCGTGAGAACGGGGAAGTGATCGGCCAATTCTTCGAGGCAGGCCGCAGCGTTGTGGAGTGCTGGCAGAACCGAAGCGGAAAGCTGGGACGTTGTAGGTTTCTGGTGAACCACGAGGAAGGAATGCCCCCACACCTTTACCTCGGTAGGTGCCGAATAGTTGAGGATGAGGTGTGGCGAGAGGCAGTCATGGTTCCAGTCATTGACGAATTCACTGAGAGCAGGAATGTCGCCGAAACCTAGAACGCCGTGATGGGTGGTGTAGAAACGCAGGATTGGTTCGCCCTCGGTGTCCATGAAAGCGCGGGTTTCCCCAAGCGGTGGGTGAGGGAAGAGGAGCTCGTGTGCGGTGACCCGAATGCAATCGAAGCTTTCGCGGTGCGCGAGGTTTTCGACACGGGCAAGCAGGTTGGAAGGAGGCTGGCTGTCCAGGCCATCGGCGCCGTTGCTCATCTCGCCGCCTCCCTTCACCGATTCGGGCTCCCGGAATGTGTTACTAGTGGCACATTCTATAACCCCTACCTGCCAGCTCGCTGGCTTTTCGGTCCAGGTATAGTAATGGGAAGGTATAGAAACCGCTGCATATTATAAAAGGGGTCTGAGCATGCTACGAACCATCGACCTGCGTGGAGAGGAACTCACCACCTCCCGGCTGCGCCGAGTCCTGCCGCGAGGGGGAACGGACGTGTCCTCAGTGATGGGCACCGTCATCCCCATGGTGGAGAAAGTCCGCGAGGGTGGTGCGGCGGCGGCCCTCGATTTCGGCGAAAAATTCGACGGAGTCCGCCCCGCCGCAGTGCGAGTACCTAAGGAGGAGATGAAGAAGGCTGCCGAGGACCTGGACCCGAGTGTGCGAGCAGCCATCGAAGAATCTATCGCGCGCGTGCGCGCCGTTCACGCTGATCAGAAGCCGGCTTCGCACACGACGACACTGGCACCAGGCGCGACGGTCACCGAGGTCTTCCAGCCCATCGAGCGAGTAGGGCTCTACGTCCCGGGCGGCAAGGCGGTGTATCCGTCTTCCGTCATTATGAATGCCGTCCCCGCCCAAGAAGCGGGCGCTGCGGCGATGGTCGTGGCTTCTCCGCCGCAGAAGGAATTCGGTGGGCTGCCACACCCGACGGTGCTCGCCCCGTGCCACATGCTGGGCGTGGATGATGTCTGGGCCGTCGGCGGCGGGCAAGCCATCGCGCTTCTGGCCTACGGCGATGATGAACCCGCCACGGGTGAAGAAGCTCTGGAGCCTGTCGATATCATCACCGGCCCCGGCAACGTCTTTGTTGCTGCCGCTAAGCGCGCGGTGCAGGGAGTGGTGGGCATTGATGCAGAAGCTGGTCCTACCGAGATCGCCATCCTGGCCGATGAGACCGCTAACCCCGTCTACGTGGCCTATGACCTCATTTCCCAGGCGGAGCACGATCCCATGGCTGCCTCCGTGCTCATCACCGATTCTGAGGACTTTGCCGCTGCGGTGAATGCGGAGGTAGCTCAGCGCTATACCGCTACCGCCAACGCCGAACGCGCAGCTGAGGCATTGCGCGGAGAACAGTCCGGCATCGTCCTGGTCGACGACCTCGAGACAGGTATCGCTGTCGCGGACGCCTATGCCGCTGAGCACTTGGAGGTACACACAAAGAATGCCCGGGCAGTTGCGGAGCGTATCCGCCACGCCGGCGCGATCTTCGTTGGTGAATACTCGCCCGTACCGCTCGGAGATTATTCCGCCGGTTCCAACCACGTTTTGCCTACCTCGGGAACCGCGCGGTTTAGCGCCGGGCTGTCGACGCACACCTTCCTACGGCCGGTCAACCTCATCGAGTACGACCGCGCGGCACTCGGCGAGGTAGCCCAGAATGTCATTGCCTTCGCCACTGCAGAAGACTTGCCCGCCCATGGTGAAGCAATTGCGGCACGATTCGCTGATGACACCGATACCCAGAAAGAAGAGGCTTAAGCAATGGCTGAGTTGAAGGATCTTCCCCTTCGCGAAGAATTGCGCGGCTCCAGCGCCTATGGAGCCCCGCAGCTGACGGTGACCAACCAGCTCAACACCAACGAGAACCCCTATCCGCCCTCGGAGGCGCTGGTGAAGGACATGGTGGCGGCCGTCGAGAAGCACGCGCGTCAGCTCAACCGTTACCCAGAGCGCGATGCCGTGGAGCTGCGCACGGCACTGGCGGAGTACGTCAGTGAGCAGACCAGGGTGGCTGTCAGCGTGGAGAACGTCTGGGCAGCTAACGGCTCCAATGAGGTTCTGCAGCAGCTGCTGCAGGCCTTTGGCGGGCCGGGGCGAAGCGCGCTGGGATTTACACCGAGCTATTCGATGCACCCCATCCTATGCGCGGGCACCCAAACCGAATTCATCTCCTGCCCACGCGATGCGGATTTCTGTATTGATGAGGAGGAGGCGTTGGAGGCCGTCGCCAAGCACCGCCCCGACGTCGTTTTCATCACAACACCGAACAATCCCACCGGTGATGTCACCCCGATCGATGTAGTGGAGAAGATCGTGCAGGCCGCGCCGGGCATCGTCATCGTGGACGAGGCCTACATGGAATTCTCGCCTTCGCCTTCTGCGACCACGCTGCTGGAGAAATATCCGACCAAGCTCGTGGTCTCGCGCACGATGTCCAAGGCCTTCGACTTCGCCGGCGGACGTTTGGGCTACTTCGTGGCAGATCCGGCGTTCGTGGAAGCCGTCATGCTCGTTCGTTTGCCCTATCACCTGTCGGTTCTCTCCCAGATCGCGGCCACCGTTGCCCTTGCGCATAAGGAAGAGACCTTGGGAACTGTGGCCAAACTATCGGCGGAGCGGGACCGGGTTGTCGCACGGCTTAAGGAGCTCGGATACTACGTCGTACCCAGCGAATCCAACTTCGTCTCCTTCGGACGCTTTGCCGATCAGCACGCGGTGTGGCAAGGATTCCTGGACCGCGATGTCCTGATTCGTGATAACGGTGTACCGGGTCTCTTGCGCGCCACGATCGGTCTGCCTGAAGAGAATGATGCCTTCCTTTCGGCCGCGGCGGACTTGGCAGATACAGTAGAGATGACTAACTAAAAACGATGATGAAATGAGCCCACATTGTGGGCTCATGACTTGAAGAAGGAGCGTGGGGCAATGAGTGCTGGCGACGCTGTACGTCACAACCATGGCGGCCGCATTGGCCGCGCAGAGCGCGTCACCGGGGAGACAAAGATCTCTGTAGAAATAAACCTCGATGGCACCGGCCAGTCGGATATTTCGACGGGGCTGCCGTTCTTTGACCACATGCTTAACGCTGTGTGCACCCACGGCTCCTTCGATCTTCGCGTTCACGCTGAGGGCGATATTGACATCGATGCTCACCACACGGTCGAAGACACCGCTATCGTGCTGGGCCGTGCCTTTCTGGAGGCGGTGGGGGATAAGTCCGGGATCCGCCGTTTCGGCTCCCAGCTCCTCCCCATGGATGAAACGCTGGTGGAGGCCGTCGTCGATATCTCAGGGCGTCCCTACTTCGTGATGAATGGCGAGCCGGAGAACATGGAGTGGCAGATTATCGGTGGGCATTACGCCACGGTTATCAACCGACACTTCTTTGAAACCTTTGCCACGCACTCGGCGACGACCTTGCACGTCAACGTGCGTTACGGCCGCGATCCGCATCACATCACGGAGGCCGAGTACAAGGCAGTGGCCCGTGCTCTGCGCCAGGCTACTGAGCGGGATCCGCGCGTGACCGGAGTTCCTTCGACGAAGGGAGCGCTCTAAGACTTATGAATGTAATGGTTCTCGTTCTCTTTCTGGTCGCCGGGTTGCTCGTCGGTGGTGCGTGGGCGGCATACCAGAACGGGTCGGTGCTGATGACTGTGGTCGCGGGTGCGCTCGCGGCGATCTCCGTGACTGCCGCCTTGGTCTGGTTCCTTGACATCTTTTCAGCAGGATTGGCGGCGAAGTGATAGAAAAGACCCCTCAGAGCGTATGGAAGGTTGCTGGCTTTAAGGAAACCATGATCGCGGTGGTTTCCGCTTTTGGTGCTTGGTCGGTCTTGCTGCCTGTGGTGCCGCTGGCCGTGCTGGATGCCGGCGGTTCCGCGACATTGGCTGGTGCCACGACCGGCGTGTTCATGCTGGCCACAGTGCTTACCCAAATGGCAACACCGATGCTGCTGCGCATCTTTGGCTACCGCCCGATTATGGCGGCCGCGGCGTTGTTGCTGGGGCTGCCGGCGTTGGGGCACATGCTGGGCGATGCAGCCCCGATCGCCCTAGGCTTTTCCGCTCTGCGCGGTATAGGCTTCGGTGCGCTCACAGTGGCGGAGAACGCACTCATCGCGGAAATCACGCCACGGCGCCTGCTGGGTAAGGCCACGGGAATTTTCGGCCTATTCATCGGTGCAGCCCAAATGGCCTTCTTGCCTGTGGGCCTCGCGGTGGCTTCAGCCTTTAACTACAACACGGTGTATCTTCTGGCTGCTGGTCTTGGCTTACTAGGATTCTTCACGTGCATTCTGGTGCCGCAAATCAAAGCCGCTCCAGTGGGGTCGCCGGACCCCTCAGACACCACCCCGCGCGCCCCGATGTGGAAGCTCGTGCTCGTCCCAGCACTGGCGCTGATGAGTTTTTCCGTGAGCTATGGCGTGGCATCTAACTTCATTTCTCCGGCGGTGCGTGAGTTGGATCCTGAGCGCGGCGCTGTCTTGGGCGGCCTCATGCTATCGGTGATTGGTGGTTCGGCCATGATCGCGCGCTATGTGGCCGGTGTGGTGGCGGACCGAGTAGGCCAGCCAGGCACGCTGATGATTCCCGCTCAGGCTTTTTCAGTCTTAGGCGTGGGGCTTATCGCCGCCGTGCTGTGGCAAGAATGGTCAGTATGGCTGCTCGTGTTCGGCACGGTCATCTACGGTGCGGGTTTCGGCATCGTGCAAAATGAGGCGCTGTTGTCGATGTTCGACCGTCTCCCGCGCGAGCGCCTCTCGGAGGGCTCTGCGGTGTGGAATATTTTCTACGACGGCGGCACGGGCCTTGGCTCGACGGTGCTCGGCGCCGTCGTGGCTATGTCTGGTTATTATGGCGCGTTCGCCGCTGGCGCCGCCATCATCGCGGTGGGCCTGCTCATGTCTGCGGCTGACCTCGCCTTGGGCAAGACCCGCGTGAGCGAGCTGAACGACATCCAAACCCGCCTGCGCATGATTAGAAGGCCGAGGAGACCCGGAAAGGAAGCACGATGAGCTCACACGACGTAGTAGTCCTGGATTATGGCGCTGGCAATGTCCGGTCGGCAGTGCGCGCGCTGGAGAGGGTCGGTGCCACCGTCGCGGTGACCGCGGACCCGAAACAGGCGGTAGAGGCCGATGGCCTTTTGGTCCCCGGAGTGGGGGCGTTCGCTGCCTGCATGGAGGGCCTGCGCGCCGCACAGGGGCCGCGAATCATTGGTCAGCGATTGGCTGGTGGTCGCCCCGTTTTGGGGATTTGCGTAGGCATGCAGATTCTTTTTGAGTCAGGCACTGAACACGGCGTGCACACCGAAGGTTGCGGCGAGTGGCCCGGGGAGGTTACCCGTTTGCAGGCTCCCGTCCTCCCGCACATGGGATGGAACACCGTGGAGCTTCCTAGCGGAAGCCGCATGTTTGAAGGCGTGAGCCCGGAGGATCGCTTTTATTTCGTGCATTCCTATGCCGCGCGGAACTGGGAGCTGGAGACCGAGATTACGGAGCCGCCGAAGGTGGCGTGGTCGGAGTATGGCGGTGACCGTTTTGTCGCTGCGGTAGACAATGGCGCATTGTGGGCCACCCAATTTCACCCGGAGAAATCTGGTGACGTTGGTTCGCAGCTGCTGAAGAACTGGATAGGAACGCTTTAAAGAGTCCGCGTGAAAGGTAGACTACCCACCATGAGTTTTACACTGTTGCCCGCGGTTGATGTCGTTGATGGTCAGGCAGTTCGCCTTGATCAAGGAGAGGCCGGAACCGAGAAATCCTATGGCTCGCCGCGTGAGGCTGCCCTGAAGTGGCAGGCTCAGGGTGCGCAGTGGCTGCATGCAGTCGATTTGGACGCGGCTTTCGGCCGCGGATCCAACCATGAACTGCTCGCCGAAATCACCACAAGCGTGGACCTGAACGTGGAGCTGACCGGCGGGATTCGAGATGATGAATCTCTGGCCCGGGCTCTCGCCACCGGTGCGCGCCGCGTCAACATTGGTACCGCGGCTTTGGAGAACCCTGACTGGATTGCCAAGGCTCTGGCAGAACACGGTGACCGCATCGCAGTGGACTTGGCGGTCCGCCTGGTGGATGGCGAGTGGCGGACGCGAGGTAACGGCTGGGTATCTGACGGCGGCGACCTCTGGGAGGTCCTCGAACGCCTCGATGCGGCTGGTTGTACTCGCTTCGTAGTAACGGACGTGTCCAAGGACGGTACGCTGCAGGGCCCCAACATTGAGTTGTTGCGTGAGGTCGCGGCCGCTACAGAAGCCAAGGTCACTGCTTCCGGAGGAATTTCCACCCTGGATGATCTGCGTGAATTGGCCCTCTACGAAAATGAGGGAATTGATTCCGCCATCATCGGTAAGGCTCTCTATGAGGAGCGCTTCACGCTGGAGGAAGCTCTCGCTGCCGTTGCAGAGGTTACCCCGCTGCCGGGAGAGGAATACATCGACCCGATCGAGGAGAGGTAGGCCGATGGCCCCGATGACAGGAACTTCGGAGTCGGACCCACGCGAGCTTGTTGCCTTTGCGGAGGCAGCGGTGGATCACGTTGATGATCTCTTCCGCAGGGGCCTCGGCGCAGCACCCGCGCGTTTCAAGGGCGAGGGAGACTTTGCCACCGAGGTAGATCTGGTCATTGAGCAGCAGTTGCGTCAAACGCTGAGTCAGCTCACCGGAATCCCGGTGCTCGGCGAGGAATACGGGGGAGACCTCCAAGAGACGATCTGGGTCGTGGACCCAGTGGATGGAACCGCGAACTATTCCGCGGGAAATCCGTGCTGCGGAATTCTTGTCACGCTTTTGCACGAAGCGAAGCCCGTCGTCGCAGTCGCAGATTTTCCTTTGCTAAACCGTCGCGTCGTCGCGGCACAAGGCATGCCACTGCGCACCAGCGGCGGCCCCTCGACCGGTTTCGGGGGCGGCGAGGAGGCTCAGGGCTTCGACGAGGCCCGCGGTCATGTGGGCTGTTCCTCACACCTGCCAACCGATTTGTTCAAGGACCTCCGAGAGACCGGGTTGCGTCCCCGCATGACTGGGTCGGTGGGGCTGGACAATGCCTTCGTGGCCCAAGGCGTGTTTGATGGGGCGGTGAATTTCTCGCCGCACCCATGGGATAACGCGGCGGGTGCGCTCATGATCAAGGCCGCCGGTGGCCGCGTGAGCGATCCAGAAGGAAATGAGTGGACCGCCAACTCGAAGGGCTTTGTGGGAGGAACCCCGCAGGTTCATGCCACAATTCTGGATGCCATCGCCCGAAATCCTCGTGGGGAGCGCTAGGCTCCGACACTAAACCTCAGCGTGCGATTTGGGCGCTGAAGCCGGACGTAGTTTTTAGTATTCGGCAGTTTCCATACGGACTGCCTCTCATCTGACCTTTAGTTTTAGGAGGATGGTCACCATGGCACTTGCCGTGCGCGTGATCCCGTGTCTTGACGTTGATAATGGCCGTGTGGTCAAAGGCGTGAACTTCGAAAACCTGCGTGATGCCGGTGACCCGGTGGAGTTGGCTGCCCGCTATGGCCACATGGGCGCTGATGAGCTGACCTTCCTCGACGTCTCCGCATCAAAGGATGGCCGCGGCACCATGCTCGATGTGGTGCGCCGTACGGCCGATCAAGTCTTCATCCCGTTGACCGTTGGCGGTGGAGTCAGGTCGGTGGACGATGTCCGCGAGCTTCTTCGTGCCGGCGCGGATAAGGTCTCTGTAAACTCCTCTGCCATCGCGCGCCCGGAGTTGCTGCGCGAACTGGCGGATGTCTTTGGTTCCCAGTGCATTGTGCTTTCGGTGGATGCTCGCCGCGCGAAAGATTTTCCCAGCGGCTTTGAGGTCACCACACATGGCGGAACGCGCTCGGCAGGCCTCGACGCCGTGGAGTGGGCCAAGCGCGGTGAGGAACTAGGGGTTGGTGAGATTCTGCTGAACTCCATGGATGGAGACGGCACCAAGGCGGGCTTCGACATCGAATTGATCGAGGCGGTGCGTGCGGCGGTGTCCGTGCCGATCATCGCCTCCGGCGGAGCGGGTAGGGCCGAGCATTTTCCACCGGCTGTTGATGCCGGGGCAGATGCCGTGCTCGCGGCCAGCATCTTCCACTTCCGTGAGGTAGAGATCTCTGAGGTTAAAGAGGCACTTGCGGCAGCAGGGAAGGAGGTCCGCCAGTGAAGGTACACAATGAAAGCAGCGGGCACAGAAGCACCGATTCGGAGGCCGTAGGGGACTATGAGCTGAGTGAAGAGATTGCTCAGCAGCTTAAGCGCAACGAAGCGGGTTTGGTTCCGGCCATTGTGCAATCGGAGCGCGGAGAAGTGCTCATGCTGGCATGGATGGATGATCATGCCTTGGCCTATACGTTGGCGACGCGTCGTGGAACCTACTATTCACGCTCGCGCCGTGAGTATTGGATTAAGGGTCTGACGTCCGGCAATACCCAAGAGGTGGTGGGTGCGCGCTTAGATTGCGATGGAGACACCGTCTTACTGACCGTTCGTCAGCACGGCGGCGCGTGCCATACCGGGGACCGGACGTGCTTCGATGCACGCGATCTCTTCGGAGAGGAGAACAATGGCTAAGCGCACTGAAGCAAAGTGCACTGAAGCAAAGCACAGTGGAGCTAAACGCATCGGACCCGTGCTGATGTTCGTCGGCGCCATCCTGTTGTGGCTGTCTTCCCGCATGACGTGGGTGACGGCGGCGGTCGAAGACGATAAGGCCGGTTCGAGTGTTGTGGAATTATCTGGTTCCTTGTGGTCCCTCGAGCTCATTGCACTCAGCGTCGTGGTTCTCGCTGGCGGTGTGGCAGCCTTTGCGCTGCGGCGCACGGGCCGTCGAATTGTCTCTGTCCTCACCGCACTCGCCGCGGCGGCTGCCGGATGGCGCCCGGTTGCGCTGTTGACTGCCGGCCCCGAGACGGAGCGTGCTCAAGAGCTGCTGCAGGGAGGAACGAACGATACCTCCGTGGATTCCGCAACCATTTCGGATTGGGCCACTGTCCTCACCGCTGATGCGTCGACCGTTGGCCCCGTGCTTGCTATCGCCGGTGCGGCGCTTGCCCTCTTCGGCGCGGTCATGGTGGCGAGCAATCCGGGGGCCGATAAGCCCCGCTCCGCCAAATATGAAACCCCGGCGGTACGCCAGGAACGCCTGCAGGAAGACCTCGAAACCTCCCAGGACTCCGGCCGTGTGATGTGGGATGCCCTCGATGCCGATATTGACCCCACCGATCCCCGGTCGACCTAGGCATGGCAGCGGCGTGAGCCGTGGCTGCATTTCCCGCTTCACATAGTGGTCCTAGCACGGAATCGGGTGCCCCGGATTTCTTGTTAGAGGCAAGGGCGCGCTAGCCTAAGTGTGATCTCAAACGCCCCTGTTTCTTTCTTTGAGTTTCCTTCGGGGAAGGGAGGTGCTCCATGCCTACCCCGATTGCCGTCGATCACCTTGTGGCCGGCGTACTAGCTGATGTAGCCGCACGGGAGGCGCGCGTCCCCTTCAAGGAAGTTAAAGCGCGGTCTCGAGACATGGACGCACCGCGCGATACCGCACAGGCCCTATTGCGTTCGGGGTGTTCTATCATCACCGAAATCAAGCGCGCCGTGCCTTATGGTGGAGAGATCGTCCACCTAGACGGACCGCACTCCGTCGCGGCCCTGGCACGAAAGCTGGAGGAAGCAGGCGTGCACGTCATGGCCTGCCAGACAGACAGGCGCCGCTTTCATGGCTCCCTGGAGGACATGCGTGTTGCCCGCGCTGCAATCGACATTCCTATGCTGTGCCGCGACACCATTGTTGATCCTTATCAGATTCATGAAGCGCGCTGTTATGGGGCGGATGCGATTCCTTTGCAGGTGGAGTTGCTTGATCAGGCTCGCCTCGAGTCGCTCCTCGACCGCGTGGAGTCCCTTGGAATGACAGCCATCCTGGAAGTGCGCACGTGCGCTGAGGTGGATCGCGTTATCAAAGCAGGGGGTACTGTCGTGGCCATCAATGCGTGGTCTTTGGCCTCCGATGCACTTAATCGGGAGGCCTTTTCTACTATTTCACCGGGTCTTCCTGAGAGCATCACACGTATTGCGGTGGGCGGCGTTAATAGTCCGCGTAACGTGTTGTCCTATGCCTCGCAGGGAGCCGATGCCATCCTCGTCGGTGAGTCCATTATGGCGGCCCAGGACCCGATGGCTTTGGCCCGCTCCTTAGTGGCCGCCGGCCAGCATCCGGCGTGCCCTTCGCGCAGAAGCTAAGCGCGTTGTAGTGGCCGTCTTTTTCAGGCACACTATTTCCCGTGCAGATTTACTACCTCGCCAACATTCCCTCTCCGCCACAAGGCGTGTGGCATCTCGGACCAGTCCCTATTCGTGCGTATGCCATGTGCATTATCGCCGGCATCCTCGTTGCGCTGTGGATGACTCTGCGCCGCTATACCGCCCGGGGTGGAAACCCGGATGTGGTCTGGGATGCTGCCTTGGTAGTGATCCCAGCCGGCATCATTGGCGGCCGCCTCTATCACGTGATTACGGATAATGATAAGTACTTCTGCTCCACGTGTGATCCTCTCGACGCGCTGAAAATCACCAACGGTGGACTAGGTATTTGGGGAGCGGTGGCCTTGGGCGCGGTCGCGGTGTGGCTCATGTTCAAAGTCAAGGGCATCCCTGTGGGGCCGTTTGCGGATGCCGTCGCGCCTGGACTCATATTGGCGCAGGCTATTGGCCGCCTAGGCAATTGGTTCAACCAGGAACTCTATGGTCGTGAGACCACCGTCCCGTGGGCTCTCGACATTTATTATCGTGTGAATGAAAGCGGTGAATACGCGCCGATCAGTGGGCGCTCGACCGGGGAAGTAATCGCCTCGGTGCATCCGACATTTCTCTATGAGCTGCTGTGGAACGTGGCGGTGTGCGTGTTCCTGCTGTGGGCCCACAAGGCATTCAAGCTCGGCCGTGGTCGTGTGTTTGCGCTGTACGTCGCCGGATACACAGCGGGGCGCTTCGTTGTAGAAAACATGCGTGCTGACGATGCCACGCTCATCTTTGGTCTGCGTGTCAACGTCATCGTGTCAGTGGTCTGCTTTGTTGTAGCGCTCATCGTGTACTTCCGGCTGCCGCGCGGCCAGGAAACACCAGAAGAGGTGGACCCGGCCCGTGCCGCCGACGTCGGTGACAGTGCAGGAGTCGCTGACTCACAAAGGTGACAGTCGCAGCGCCTAGCGACAGATTCACGCGCTGAGGCTTCGGGAAGTAGCCGGGATCACACAATGTTTTAAGACGCCTTGACCGAGAGTCTCGAGTTTCGGGAGCATGGACACAAAATGCCCAGATGTGCCCGGTTATTCCCGGTTGTTGCCGAATCGGAAGGGGCTGCAACAGTCACCGGGGAAGCCTGATTCGAGGGTCAAAACATGGTGTGAGCTTCATTCGTGGTGGCCGAGACCAGCAAAGCGGGGTAGTTTGGGAACCGTTAGAAACTCCCGATGTGAATAAGGCACTCCATGTTGGATAGAAGAACCAAAATTGTTTGTACGTTGGGTCCTGCTGTAGCAAGCAAGGAAGGAATCCTTGGCCTCGTTGAAGCAGGCATGAACGTGGCGCGTCTAAACATGTCCCACGGCGAGCATGCGGACCACGAGGCGAACTACCGCTGGGTCCGTGAGGCTACCGATGAGACCGGCCAGGCAGTCGGCGTCCTGGCGGACCTCCAAGGACCGAAGATTCGTCTGGGTCGCTTCGTCAACGGTGAAGAGATGTGGAAGGACGGCGAAATCGTCCGCATCACCGTTGATGACGTAGAAGGTACGCACGACCGCGTGTCCACCACTTACAAGAACCTGGCGCAGGACGCGAAGCCGGGTGACCGCCTGCTGATTGACGACGGTAAGGTCGCCGTCGTCTGCAAGGAAGTCGACGGCAATGACGTTGTTTGTGAGGTCACCGAGGGCGGACCGGTCTCCAATAACAAGGGCGTGTCCCTCCCAGGCATGGACATTTCTGTGCCGGCGCTGTCGGAGAAGGACATTGCTGACCTTCGCTTCGCATTGAAGCTCGGCGTGGACATGATCGCTCTGTCCTTTGTTCGTTCCCCAGCCGATGTGGACAAGGTCCACGAAATCATGGATGAGGAAGGCCGCCGCGTTCCGGTTATTGCGAAGCTCGAGAAGCCGGAGGCGGTCGATGCCCTTGAATCCATCGTCTTGGCTTTCGATGCCATCATGATTGCGCGCGGTGACCTTGGCGTCGAGGTCCCGCTGGAGCAGGTTCCGCTGTTCCAGAAGCGCGCTATCCAGATCGCGCGTGAGAATGCCAAGCCGGTGATCGTGGCAACGCAGATGCTCGATTCCATGATCTCCAACCTGCGCCCGACTCGCGCGGAGGCCTCCGACGTGGCTAACGCAGTGCTCGATGGTGCTGATGCCGTCATGCTCTCCGGTGAGACCTCCGTCGGCATCGACCCGCACAATGTTGTGCGCACGATGTCCCGCATCGTGACGAATGCTGAGCAAGGCGGCCAGGTTCCTCCGCTGTCGCACGTTCCGCGCACCAAGCGCGGTGTTGTGTCCTACTCCGCACGCGATATTGCTGAGCGCCTGAATGCGAAGGCCATCGTCGCCTTCACCACCTCCGGTGATACCGCGAAGCGCGTGGCTCGTTTGCACTCCGCGCTGCCGCTCCTTGCCTTCACCCCGTACCCGGCGGTGCGCTCGCAGCTGGCGTTGACCTGGGGTGCAGAGACCTTCTTGAGTGACTCGGTCGAGTCCACCGATGACATGATGGCCGCCATTGATGAGGCTCTGCTGGGAATGGATAAGTACAAGGAAGGCGACATGATCGTCGTCATCGCCGGTACCCCTCCTGGAATCTCTGGTAACACCAATATGATTCAGGTCCACGAGCTGGGCCAGACTCTGCGCGATAAGTAAAACCGTCGCAGACAAACAACGCCGCCTCACCCCGCTTGCTTCCTTACCCACTAAGTGGGAAGGGGGAACGGTGGTGGGGCGGCGCTTTGTCTTTCCGGAAAGCCCCGTCTAGGGGTTAATAGGCACTAGTGCGTCTTTTAACCCCTGTCTGTCTAGACGTGGGAAATGGGGGTCGGGGTCAGCTTCCACACTTCGTTGGCATAGTCAGCGATAGTGCGGTCAGAGGAGAAGCGCCCGGAGTAGCAGATGTTGAGCCAGGCCTTCTTGGCCCATGCCAGCTCGTCCGCTTCATAGTCAGCAGCCATGCGGTCACGGGTCTCGCGGTAGTCGGCGAAGTCCCCGAGGACGTAGTAGGTATCCTGAGCGTGTTCGCCGAAGCCATCGAGCAGCGAGGAGCGCAGATCACTAAACATGCCTGCATTCTCCGAACCCAGCGTGCCATCGGTGAAGGCATCGAGGACACGCGCCAGGCCCGGAACCGTGTTATAGAGCTCGCCCGGGTTGTACTCGGCGCGCAGCTGCGGGATTTCTTCGTTGCGGGCGCCGAAGATGTAGGCGTTGTCTTCGCCCACTGCCTCGACGATCTCTACGTTGGCGCCGTCCATTGTGCCCAAGGTCAGGGCACCGTTCATCATGAACTTCATGTTGGAGGTACCGGAGGCTTCCTTGCCGGCGACGGAAATCTGCTCGGAGACATCAGCGGCTGGGATGATGTGCTCGGCGGGGGAGACGTTGTAATTCTCAACAAAGACTACGTTGAGCACGTCCTTGGTAGCCGGGTCGTTGTTGACCAGGTCACCGATGGTGTTGATGAGCTTGATGATGGCTTTCGCGCGGACATAGCCCGGCGCTGCCTTCGCGCCAAAGATGAAGGTGCGCTTCGGAACGGTTTCGCCGTCGACCTTGATGCGGAAGTACAGGTCCAAGATGTAAAGCGCATTCATCAGCTGGCGCTTGTACTCGTGCAGGCGCTTGATCTGGACATCGAAAACGGAATCCGGGTCCACGGTAGCGCCCTGGTGTGCGTCAATCCATGCGGCGAAATCCTGCTTGTTGGCGCGCTTGATGTTGATGAGTTGGCGCAGCACCTTCTCATCCTCAGCCACAGGAGCCAGCTTCGCCAGCTCGGTCAGATCGGTAACCCAGGCATCAGAACCAGCCTGCTCAGTGAGCAGGTCGGACAGGCGCGGGTTGCACATGCGCAGCCAACGACGAGGGGTCACGCCGTTGGTCTTGTTGTTGAACTTCTCCGGCCACAGCTCGTGCCACTCGGAGAGCGTGTCCGCCTTGATGATTTCGGTGTGCAGGGCGGCGACGCCATTGATGGAGTACGCGGCATAGCAAGCGATCCACGCCATGTGGACATGCCCGTCGGACACCGGAGCCATGTAGTCGATGCGCCCTTGATCCAAGCCGCGCTGGGCCATGTCTTCGCGGAAGCGGCGGTCGATCTCTTCCACCAGCTCCCAAATGCGCCAGAACAGCTTCTGGAAGATGGATACTTCCCAGCTCTCCAAAGCCTCAGCCAGCACCGTGTGGTTGGTGTAGGCGAAGGTCTCGGTGACAACCTTCCAGGCTGCATCCCAGCCCATCCCGTGTTCGTCGAGAAGCAGGCGGAGCAATTCCGGGATGGCCAGCACCGGGTGGGTGTCATTGAGCTGGATGCAGTTGTACTCAGCGAAGCCGGTGAGGTCCTCGCCGTGGTGCTCGATGTAGTTATCGATCATCTGCTGCAGCGAAGCCGATACGAAGAAGTACTGCTGGCGAACGCGCAGTACTTTGCCCTCGTAGGTGGTGTCGTTGGGGTAGAGCACGCGGCAGATGTCCATGACGCGCTCGCGCTCCACGATGGCTTCGGTGAAGCGCTGCGAGTTGAAGGCATCGTAATCGAATTCATCGATAGGCTCGGACTTCCACAGGCGCAGCGTACCTACGTTGTTGGTGCCGTATCCGGTAATCGGCATGTCATAGGGGATAGCGCGTACGTCCATGTCATCGAAGTGGACCAAGCGCTGTTCGGAGGCACGGCGAATGATGAAGTCGTAGCCATTTTCCATCCAGGCATCTGGTTCCTCGCGCTGGAAACCGTTGTCGAAGGACTGACGGAAGAGACCGTAGCGGTAGAGCAGGCCGTAGCCCGTGACCGGGTAGTTCTGGGTGACAGCAGAATCGAGGAAGCAGGCGGCGAGGCGGCCCAGGCCGCCGTTGCCTAGTGCAGCATCGTGCTCGGCTTCGAGAACATCGGAGAGTTCGTGACCGGCGGCCTTGGAGGCGGCGCGGGCTTCGTCGACGAGTCCGACGTTGGTGAGGTTGTTGAGCAGGGCGCGCCCCTGGAGGAACTCAGCAGAGAAATAGTGCTGCTGGCGGGCGGCGGAGTAGGCGGTGCGGGTAGCCTCCCAGTTGTCAGCAATCTGCTCCATTACTGAAGAAGACAAGCCGGACCAGAACTTGCGGTTAGTCGCGGCAGAGGGGGAGACACCAGCAGCGGCGCGGACGTGTCCGGGAACTGCGGTCTGAAAATCGGAGTGCTGGGGTTGACTCATGAGAATCCCTTCACCTTAGGCATAAAAATGCGGAAAAATACCAACACCCAAGCTTAACCAGTTCCGCATTCAGCTGCAGGAGAGAGCACTGCCAGCTAGCGTGCGTTAATCATCACACACGGCGAAAGCGTTGTGCCGGGAAAGTTAGCGCCCCAGAAAAGACAGGACGGCTGCAGCCCCGGCGCGGGTGGCCGAGCGCATGGTGGGCTCATAATCCGGCAGGAAAGTGGATTGGTGGTTAACCGGCGGGTTGTCCAGGAGGTGCTCCGGCGTGGAGCCGATGAACCAGAAGTTATAAGGCACGCCCCAGGCTTGTGGGAGATAGCAGAAATCCTCGGAGACCGTGGATGGGGTGGCGCTCACGGAGAGATCAGCAAAGACTGCGTCGAAGGCCGAGCGAACGGGCTCATGAATGGAAGCGTCATTATCGGTGACTTCGCCATGGGCAAAGTACTCGAAGGTGGGCTCTGCTGGGCATCCCGAGGCTTCGCACTCGGCTCGCACCATACGCTCGAGGGAGGCATAGACGCGCTGCGCCAACTCTGGCTTGTAATAGCGGGTGTTAAGTACGAGTTCGGCGCTGCCCCGGAATGATGTTGTTTTTATCGCCCGAATGCAGCTCGCCCACCGAGATGACAAAGAAATCATGGGGAGGGACTTCGCGGCCGACAATGGCTTGTAAGCGGGTGACCACCATGGCGGCCGCGTAGGAAGGATCGATGGCCTCGTGCGGCATGGAGGCGTGCGCGGAGCGCCCCGTGATGCGGATGCGGAGGGAATCACAGCCGGCCAGGATGGGGCCGGCGGTGGACTGCACCTGGCCGGCGGGGCCCGGCATGACGTGTTGACCAAAGCACACATCCGGTGCAGGAACGCGGTCGGTGAGCCCGTCCGCAATCATGTATTTGGCGCCCATGGATGATTCCTCCGCCGGTTGGAACAGCGCTAGGAAGGTGCCGTGCCAGGCGTCGCGGTGGGCGTCGAGAATCGCGCACGCGCCGAGCAATGCCGTGGTGTGTACATCGTGCCCGCAGGCATGCATTGCGCCATTGGTGGCGGCGAAGGGGACGCCGGTTTCCTCGGCCACCGGGAGGGCATCAAAATCAGCCCGCATCAGCGTGGTTGGGCCGTCCCCGTTGCGGAAGATAGCGACGATGCCATGGCCGCCGATTCCGGTGACGAGCTCGCACTCGTACTTATCTAGTTGTTCCAGAATCCGCCCGGCGGTGCGTTCCTCTTGGTGGGACAGCTCTGGGTGGGCATGCATGTCTTCATAGAAGGCGCGTTGCCAGCTGAGATCGACTGAATCTTCGAGGAGGAGCGAGCTCAGTCGAGAAAGTGTGGGATCTGCCATAGTTACTGTCCTTCAAGTTTGGGTAGGGTTACCTACATGCCATTGATTCACTTTGATGTTCTGGTGCCGGATGCTCAAGCCGAGCGCGTGGCCGAAATCTTTAGCACTGCTACCCACAAGCTGGTGGATAACGGCTCCTTAGCTTCTGCTGAGGTTACCCGTGTGCCCGATCCTGCACTCCCGGAGGGGCTGGAAGAACAGCTGCGCCAGACCTACCGCGATGAGCATGAAGAGCGTGATTTAGAGGACGCCAATGTCTACCGCTATGCCATCGATGTCGATGGCGTGAAGGGCTCCGTCAATCAGCTGACCATGGTCCTCGCACGCTTGTTGACACCCCATTCGGTTCTACCGAAGGACCACGTGTTGCTGGAGGACGAGCTCGCCCACGAGCGACCGGCAATTTTCCCGTGGGCGGTGCAGGTGACCCCGTAGTTCTGCTGAAAGCTATAGCCTCAGAGAGCTTTAGCCTCAGAGAGTTTTAGCTCTGCAGAACGCTGCGGACGAGGCGTTCGGCCGCGTTGCTTAAGCGCTGGGCGACGTCCCCCTCTTCCTCCCCGTCGAGTTCTTCCAGCAGTGTGCCCTGTGGCGCCGATGCGGTTGCGGAGCCGGCGATGATGCCCAGGGTTGGCGGGCTAGTCATGTCCGCCAGCGTGCCCACCACCTTTCCGGTAAGCGATTGTTCGTCGAAGCGCCCCTCGCCGGTAAGGACGAGATCCGCCTCGGCGATACGCGTGGGTAGATTGAGTGCTTGGGCTACATACTGGCCGCCCGGCACGATACGGCAGTGCTCCGAGGTGCCCCAGAGCGTGCGCGAAAGCCAGCTCAGGGCGATGGGAATGCCGCCTGCGGCGCCAAAGAATTCGGCCTGTGGGTCGGTCTCCGTGACTTCGCAGAGCCGTAGCATCGCGCCCGCCAGTAGTGCTACTTGTTCGCCCTCAGCGCCTTTTTGTGGGCCGTACATCGTTGCGGCTTGGACGGGCACGGCGCGAGTATCGGTGACCAAGGTGTAGTCCAGCATGGCCGCCTTCATGTTGAGCTGCGCGGTGTCGATGTGGTCGAGGTTGACCAAAGGTGCGCCGCCCTTGGGCAGGGCGTATCCGCGGGCATCGTGGGCGGCGGCGCCGAGCGCGGCGAGGATGCCGAGACCGCCGTCGATGCTGGCGCTGCCGCCGAGGCCAAGAACGATGTGCTTGGCGCCGCGCGATTCGGCGTCGGCCACCAGCACGCCCGTTCCATAGGAATCCGCATGGAGTGGATCGAGGGCGTCGGAAACGGCAGGAAGGCCGGTGGCGGCGGCGACGTCGATGAAGGCTGTGTCACCAACGAGCTGGTAGCTGGCCTCGGTCAGGCGGCCAATGGCATCGGTGGTAGGCAGCGTAATCGTTTGCCCCGCCGTGCCGTGGCGATGAACAGCGGCGCTGGCGAGCACCTCCGCGGTGCCTTCGCCGCCATCGGCCATGGGCAGGGTCGTTACCTTCGCTGTGTCTGCGTGGGGCGAGGAGCTGAGAGCGCGCCGCGCGCCCAATGCAATGGCGGCGGCAGCTTCGGCTGCAGTAGCGGTGCCTTTAAAGGAATCGGGGGCAACAAGAATGCGCATGCCCATGAGTATATGGCAGAGATACGAGAAAAAATTTTCGCGCTCTGACCAGCCCTTAAGGCACGCCACAGTACGGCCATCTTGCAATTTAGGTCGATTGATAGAAAACTATTGCTTGTTCAATGGATGACGCACCGACCGTGAGGAACGGTGCCCAATGAAAGGATTGCCATGTCCATCGACCAGCAAATCTCCGATTACTACAGCAAGCTTCTCAAGCGTAATGCTGGCGAACCGGAATTCCATCAGGCACTCGCTGAGGTACTCGACTCACTGAAGATCGTCCTCAATAAAGACCCTCACTACGCTGATTACGGCCTGGTCGAGCGACTGTGCGAGCCCGAGCGTCAGCTCATCTTCCGCGTGCCGTGGGTGGATGACAGCGGCCAGATTCAGGTCAACCGCGGTTTCCGCGTGCAATTTAACTCCGCGCTCGGCCCCTACAAGGGCGGCCTGCGTTTCCATCCGAGCGTCAATCTGGGCATCATCAAGTTCCTCGGCTTCGAGCAGATTTTCAAGAACTCCCTGACCGGCCTGCCTATCGGCGGCGGCAAGGGCGGTTCTGACTTCGACCCGAAGGGTAAGTCAGAAGCCGAGGTCATGCGTTTCTGCCAATCCTTCATGACGGAGCTGCACAACCACATTGGTGAATACCGCGACGTCCCGGCCGGTGATATTGGCGTGGGCGGACGCGAAATCGGTTTCCTGTTCGGCCAGTATCGCCGACTGGAGGGCAAGCACGAGTCTGGCGTTCTTACCGGCAAGGGTCTGAGCTGGGGTGGCTCCCTTGTGCGTACCGAGGCTACCGGTTACGGCCTGGTGTATCTGACCTCGGAAATGATGAAGGCCCATGGTGAGTCTTTCGACGGCGCCAAGGTGATTGTCTCCGGTTCCGGAAATGTTGCCATCTACGCCGCCGAAAAGGTGCAACAGCTCGGCGGTACCGTCGTCGCGATGTCTGACTCCTCCGGCTACATCACCGCCCCGAACGGTGTGGACCTAGAGCTACTCAAGGAGATTAAGGAAGTCCGCCGCGAGCGCATTTCCACCTACGCCGGCGAAGCGGGTGCGGGCGTGGAGTATCACGAGGGTGGCAACGTATGGGAGGTCAGCGCCGACGTTGCTTTGCCGTGCGCTACCCAAAATGAGCTCGACGGCGAGGACGCCAAGCTCCTGGTCAAGAATCAGGTCCGCTATGTTGCCGAAGGCGCGAACATGCCCTGTACCCCGGAGGCCGCCCACTACTTTGTGGAAAATGGCATCGCCTTCGCGCCGGGTAAGGCCGCAAATGCAGGCGGTGTGGCGACCTCTGCGCTGGAGATGCAGCAGAATGCCTCCCGTGACTCCTGGACCTTCGAGTACACCGACCAGCGCCTCCACGAGATCATGTCCAATATCTTCCGCAATATCGATAAGACCTCTAAGGAATATGGCTTGGAGGGTGACTATGTCGCGGGCGCTAACATCGCTGGCTTCAAGAAGGTGGCTGATGCCATGCTGGCGCAGGGCGTGATCTAGCCCCAGCCGTTCTCTATTCCTCTCTATGCCTTGGTTTAACCTCCCCACTGAGTGGGGAGGTTTTCGCAGTTTCTTCCCGCGTGGGATACGTCGCGGTGCGTATGTGCTTGGTTAGGCTGGTGCCATGTACCGCGTATTTGAGTCCCTCGATGAACTTGTTCGCAACCTGGAACAGGCCTATGCCGTTCCCATGACCTCTAATTGCATGGTCCCGCGCCACGAGATGCTGGCGCTTCTCGACGATCTCCGCAACGCTCTCCCGGTCGAAATGGATGATGCCCAGGACGTCTTGGACAAGCAGGATGAGATCCTGCAGGGTGCGGAAGAACGCGCGGAGCAGATTATTTCTGAAGCCAATGCCGAGGCTGATGACACCGTGACCCGTGCGCGTGAGGATTCGGACGCCATGCTGGCCGACGCCCAACATCGCGCCACCACCCTTGTCGCCCAGGCAGAGGACGAGGCCAGCAACCTGGTGGACAACGCACGCTCCGACGCCGAGCGCACCCGCGCCCAAGCAGATGAGGAATACCAGCGTGCCGTCGCTGCAGGCCAAGCTGAACAAGACCGCTTGGTCTCCGAATCCGAGGTCGTGCGCCGCGCCGATGATGAGGCGCACCGTATCGTGGAGACCGCGCACTCTGAGTCCAACCGTCTGCGCACCGAGTGCGATGAATTCGTTGACGCCAAGCTCGGGGAATTCGAGACCACCTTGTCTGACCTCCTGCGCACCGTGAATAACGATCGCTCCGCTCTGCGCCGAGGTGCCGGTGTGCGCTCTCGTGGGGAATCGCGCGGCGAGGGACGCGGCGCTGTGCGCGAGACTCGGGAACCGGCGCGCCGGGCGCCGCGTGCGCCCCGCGACTACTAGAGGGGACTAATGTGCGGCCGTTCCGCGCGCCAGGAGATGAGTGCAGCAAAAGCGAGAACAGCGCCGAGGACAGAATCGAGCTTTTAGGCCAAGTGCTTAAGCGCCTATGCCCCAGCTTCAGGTCTTTGCCAGTCTAGGGCGCGCGGGCCAGCACAGGGTAAGCTGGTGGGCGCTATGAAATCACCATTGAAGTTCGACGTGACGGAATTGCTCCGCAGCCAAGGAACCGACGCGCTGCCTGAGCACCGCGTGCAGACCGGACCCGCGCCAGAGCGCATCGGCGTGGAAATGATCGGCATCCCGGAAGGTACTGAGGTTAAGGTGGATGCCACCTTGACCCCGTTGGGCTCCGGTGTGTTGGTGGACGCTGATATCACCGGCACCCTCAGCGGCGAATGCGCCCGCTGCCTGGCAGAGCTGCACCCGGAACTGGATCTCCACGTATCCCAGGTGTTTTCCGCAGATGAATCCTTCGTCAGCGGGGATGAGACTGAGGAGGAGGATCGCGGTTCCGGTGATGAGGTTCCCGAGATCAAGGATGGAATCCTCGACCTCCTCCAGACCGTGATCGATGAGGCAGGTCTATCCCTTCCCTTTGCACCAACGTGCGAGGATGGTTGCGAGGTGGACGCTCCCGATGGAGTAACCACGGGGGTCTCTGGGGAAGAAGAGCGCGTAGACCCGCGCTGGTCAGGACTGGAGAAGTTCCTATGAGCAAGAAGAAGAAACTCACTGGTGAACAGGCACTAGCCGCGGCCTTCGCGGAGGTAGATCACGCCCCGCTGCTGAAGGCACTCGGCGTGGAGATCAGCGATGAGCTGCTGTGCTTGGCACTGACTCACCGCTCCTTCGCCAACGAGAACGGGCACCTGCCCAACAACGAGCGCCTCGAGTTCCTTGGGGATGCCGTCTTGGGCTTGTCCATCGCGGCCAAGCTCTACGACAAGTACCCCTCGCGCCCCGAGTCGGATATTTCTAAGATGCGTGCCTCCATCGTG